>Ga0099825_1010084_pt1 | contig 10476 bp, 8 predicted proteins | sample SiratroredBW_FD_76838 | JGI IMG/M metagenome (GOLD analysis project Ga0099825, IMG submission 76838) | Root nodule microbial communities of legume samples collected from California, USA - Siratro red BW | ecosystem: Host-associated > Plants > Roots > Nodule | place: USA: California | collected... | reverse complement strand
TTTTTTTTTTTTTTAATTTTTTATTTTTTTTTTTTTTTTTTTTTTTTTAATTTTTTTTTTTTATTTTTTATTTTTTTTTTTTTTTTTTTTTTTTTTTTTTCTGACAGTGTAGTTTTCAATTTTATTAAAATAAATTAATATGATCTCTTCTCTTATATTAATGTTAACGTTGTTAAGAGAATAAAGATTTGGCATATACAAATTAATAAGTGAAAAAAAATATGGAAAATTTCAGAAAGTGTACAAATTGCACATGTGAATGAGGAGTTTGAATAAGAGAATTGGGTTACATAAGAAAAGTAGGGTTCAAAGAGAAAAATGGTAAAACTGAATAATTTGAAATTCGATATCAAATTTTAAATTTTTTGTGCTATTGAAGTTTAAGATTACCTAGATGTGATGGAAGCAAAAGACCACGTACTATCCACCTAGACTAACATCTCACATAAATACCACTCTCACAGTCAAACTAACAAAGCTAACAAAAGTGACCACATTAAATTACTTTAATAAAATTGAAGAATAAATTAAATTAAAAAAAAAAAAAAAAGCTAAAGAGGTTCCATTACATTTTGGCCAAAAGAAAAATTGGAACCAAAAGAGAATAATGATAAATCCTCTAATTATCATGTCATTAATCCTCCTACTTACTTTATGTAATAAGTATTTAAATACTTTTTATGTTGTCAAAATATTACGTGTAATTACTTTTTATTTAATACTTTCGTAAAATAGTGAACATTTGTAGGAGACAATGTTACTCAATGTAAATACATGGACACAACTCTTGGCATCCGAAAACCCACACGAATCAATTTAACTGTCAAACAGACGAAACTTGAACTCAATACGCACCTTTTTCAACTACAGATGTTGGGCATTTTTTTCATTGGGTACAGTAAATAATGAACAAGAGCAACCATAAAAGAACTTCTCATTAAAAACAATGCATATCACGTGCAAATTCCTCAGTCAAACTAAATTGTCCGTGTTCCATTTCTATTATAGACATAGCAATATGGTAAAATATCTATAACCACTTGGGTTGTTTCAACATCAATGCAAGAGTGAAGACCGTGTAGTAGTGGGAAGGAAAGACAGGACACATGAATAATTGGGATACATTTATAAATACAAACCTTAACAAGGATCAGCAGCTTCTACCATTCTATCCTAACTCTGTTGTTGACTAATGACTTCTTAGTACAAAGCCTGAAAAATTAAAGCAAAAAACGTTTTTAAAATATTGGTTAAGACAATAATGAAGTCACGTGCATTTTCAAGTTTGCAAATACAGATAACACAAAAATTGCACTTCAATAGATGATTAAAAGTTATCACCATCTCAGACACAAAGCATTTGAAGAAGAACGATTGATCAAAGCAAAGGAACCATCAGAGATAAATAAACAAATAAAATAAAAACTGCACTAGCATTAACTTTGTTACAAACTACAGTCACCAAAAATTTACATGGTGAAAGACACAACTGCTTTAAATATCAACATCACAATCACCATCATAGGGTATTCAGGAAAACGACACCAACATCATCATCACCATCCATTGCTAAGAAGTGTGACCTTCCACATATTGTAAAAAATATGACTGAAACAGGGCTATGTAACTATCATACTTCATATTCAATTATCCTTCGAAGGACTTTTGGGCAAAATAGTTCACAAATGTTTAATCACGAAAAGATATTCAATTTCTATTATTTCAACATTTAAAAGAAGGATTTAGTTTACATTATATTTTCTACAATACAAGATATGTTCAACTTGGACAGTATCAAGAAAACCAAACTGATTATTTGAATAGCGAGATAGTGAGAAAATAAATTCAGAATTATTTGAATAAATTTGTCCACAAGTATTTATACAACATTAAAAATAAGAAAAAATAAATCTTCCACTAGCTAAAATTAACTTATATTACATAAGTTAAAAATCATCTTTTAGAAAAGCTAATAAAAAAAAAAAACTACCACATAGTTTATTCATAAATTTAAACTTATAAAAAAAATCATATTTCATTTTTCCTTGTACTTTCTAGTCTATTTAAGAAAAAGTTTATATAAACATACCGTTATTATCATAACAAGATACTACCGGAGACAAAAATGATCTCATATATATTAAGAAATAAAAATTACCGGCACTTGCAATTCATCAAAAGGAAAATCTTCAGGGAAAATAGATTCTAAAAGAACACTTTATACAAAGAGATGCAATTATTTAGTCCAAGTTTCTAGCAATGAGAATGACAACATGAAGCTAGAGCAAATTTTCTTACTCCCAGGACAGTTTCCCTTAAAAAATTAAGAAAAAATAGTCATACATGTATGGCGTTGTCATGATTTCAGTGGAAGTTTAGGAGAACTAAACTTTTACGATGTTGCTAAGTGATCATCTAAAAAAGAATAAAATAGAACATTTAAGGGTCATCTATGGAGCAACAAACAAAAATGCAAAGATTTATTCAGAAAAGGAGGAAAAGTTCTGTAACACTAGGACAGAACATTTGGGGATCCAGGGATAGGATTTTGAGCACAGAAAGGACACGGCTATAAAATATCTCGTTAACATGAACAATCTGTAGATATATTTTGTCAGTAAGACACAGTAAATTCTTGACTGTTGTTTTTCATAGTCACATTTTCTTTCTTGACCAAATGCATTTACTATATGTGTTCACTCAACCAATATACACAAGCAGGAAGAAAAGGGAAAACGGCGTATTTCACAATTTGATGCATAAAAATGTCACGTCACGTCACCTTGTGCACAATCATGAAAACATACTATCAGTGCTCCCACTATCCATCAAAAGACTTGGCATTCTATGGTTTAAAGTCAACTCAAGGAAGCCACAACGACAATAGATAATACATACTTCATCTATGCCATTAGGGACTCTTCCACTAAGCTTCATAATCAGTAAGAAAAAGTTCCCCAAACCTTTGGAAACATAAACTAGTCGCCCTCAAATTTCAAGCTACAGATGCACAAACTCAATCAGAGAAAAAGATACCAACTTACATAGAAGCCAGAATCACGAACAGTAGAGAATAATTGTCCAATCAAACTTGAATGTGAAGATTGGTGGCAGTGTTTAGGTTAGATTTTTTTAACTTGTACAATTTGTAGCAACTTTAACACTCAAATGAATTTAATTTCATAAAACTAAGCATCTAATCAGGGCATGGTCAGTTGCTTCACTCCAATACCTTATTAACTTCAGCATCTGTAAAGTAATTTTGCCAACACAATAATTGCAGATTCGAAAACAGATATGTGCAATGAGAGAAAGAGAGATACTGTATGCATCCAGAGTGGCAATATCCAGAATTGGATTTGTACATAAATAACATACCTGAACTACTTATAGCTCCAGAAGTATTCTTGGTCTCTCATGACTATCAACTCAAATGATTTCACTGATCCTTGAACGTAGCCTCAGCCAGAAATTTGTCTATATCTATTTTTTCTAACCTAGCAACAGTTCCATGACACTTCATAGCTCCAGACAATATTGCAGTGTACATGCCAAGATACTAGAGATCCTCTTGAAAGACTAGCTTAAATATGTCAGGCAACAGTGCTTAGTCATCACAGCTGCAACAAGACTTTGTAGGAAGTAAAAAACGACAAGATGTAAACAATTTGGATGATGGACAGGTGAAGCTGATTTAGAGAACTGAACAGATCCAGTAAAGCTTCCAGCAGTATTAGTCACTGGACTTGTACTAGGAACAGAAATATTCTTGCAAGACCCAAAGGGTGCACCCGCCTGCCAAATTGAAGTAAGAAAGTCATTGTCGTTACCAGAACTTGCTTTTTCATCAAAGTGTACAGGGTAGAGGCTGTGCCAAGATTGAAATTCATCCAAGCCATGTCTTCATCCATTTCATATAAATACAACACAAGTACACAACTAAACTTTCAAGAGGTAAATACACATGATGACTATATCTTAATCGAATGTGGCCTATATATAGTGTTACATGATTTCACAAAAATTGACATAAAGTGGAAGCATACAGTTAAGAACAAATGGCTGAGAAGATAATTGAGAAGAATAAGTAAAGAGAAAGGACAGGGGATGTTATTACTAGTGTAGATCTGTTTATTTTAATTTTATGTTGACTTTTACAAATCAATAATTAGTTTGCAACAGAGATTTGAATTAGATATAGCATTTTTGGGAGTGAACATGGAAAATTACCTAGTTCTCTCTTCGTGAAATACTCCAATAGCTTAGAAAATTTGAGATATAATCAAAGTCAACCATTTTTTTCTACCATATAACCTTCAACACAAGTGAGTAAACCATTCTTTTACTAGTCTATTTCTATATTTGGAAGGAAAATCCACATCAACCTGACATCCATCAGATACATATTCAGGCTTCAAAGAGTATCATCTGAAAGTCTCATATACTATTCATGCGGACAACATTTTAGAATAAGTGAATTGAAATAGATGTGAAATTATACTCAATTAGCTTTCTAATCACTAGTGCGGGAATGAACACTCTTAAAATATATGAAAATATGTCATCATGAGATTGTTTCTCAAGGAAAAGTTTCCCTATTTCCACATTATCTCTTAGGATTGGTATCCCTAACTCCTTGTCACAACTTGTTTTCCTAATTAATTAGGATTAGTAAAAATAGGTATTGGTGCTTTAGGTTTTGTAAACATACCAAACGTCAATACAATGTAATACATCTTAATTAATACAAATTAGTGATTCGTTTTCTTTTCATCGCTCTGTATGCAAAATTTCTTAATTACAATAGACATGTATAGAAATAAAGAATATCAGAGTACAGAAGATTCAGGAACAAACGGCATAAAGTAAAATACATATCGGAACAAGAAAAGCAGACAAACCTGGCAGGCTGAGATTGTACTACATCCACACAATGTGTGGCCATTCATTTTATCCACAATATCAAAAACACCACCTCCATCACTCCTCTGCATGAAGTTTCAGTCAGAATGCTAAAGTAGAATTGCAAGATATATGATGTATAAAGATTAATAATTAAGTTCCAATTCACAGCCCAGAACAGAATAAGGAATACCATGTAAAAATTAACAGCTAGAAAGTTGGGCAGCAAATTCCCTGCAGCTTTGTAACAAGTATTGACCATCTCAGCAAGTGGAACCGAATGCTCTTTGCATGAGTCAGCTTGAACTGGATAGGTTGGAAAGTAATTCATCAGGAAAAGTGATTCACTTCTAGAATTTAATGCCTTTGATTCTTTTCTGTGTGGACAAGAACCCTGTTGCACTCCAGGATCTCCAGCTGATGGCAAGTGAATTATGAGTTAGTTACAAACCATGCACAAAGAAGATAAATACAAGTTTAAATAACTAAATGATATAGTGCTTACGCTCATTTTCAACCATATGCTTCCACTGATAAGCTACTCCTTCATCTGCTTCCTTTGAAGCATCTGAAGTGAAAACAACAAGTCGGTGATTTGCTTGAACCATCTCCGTCACAGTGGGCCAATCGTTACCCTTTTTTGGCATCTTGGACACTGGAAACCAATACTTATCCAGTCCAGCACTTGTGAACAGATTAGTCAACCCCTTTGGAGTGTGAACATAGTCTTCAATTATGATGGTGACAATCTCAGTTGGATTTTCTGTCAAGAACGCCTCCACTTCTTTCAAAGTATTAACAGCTGGTTGCTGAGAACATTTTATTAGGAATGTTAAGCCATGTCCAATCATAATGCAACCACAAAAAGCACTCTTAAGGTTTTAAAAAAGAGGATTAAATTACAAATGCAGTGAAGTTGTAGCACTGCCCGCGAAATGAATGACAGAGCCAGATATCATTCTGGAAGTCGTACATATCCAACATCAGTCCCCTCACTCCATTCTAAACCATCAACAAAACAAACACATAAGAAACATAACAAAGCAATTAAACTACCGAAACCAAACAAAAAATTAAGAAGAAAAGCAAGCAAACTCTCCATTTGGCATACCCTCAACTGGTTAGTGACAGAGTCTTCTTGATTGTAAAAAGTTATCCTCTGAACACCGGGCAGAGGCGGTGCATCGACGATGCTGAAGGAATTGTGGGTCACAATCCAAGTGTACTTGTTGAAGGGCAACCCATTGACCTGCAGCGTGACCCAGAGGGAAAAGTCACATAAAAATTGGAGCTTGGGAAGCTCAAAGGAAAAAGGAGGAAGCTTACGATGGGTGTGGGAAGGGTGGGTTGGCCTCTGGTGCAGATGGGTTGCTTCAAGCCCAAAGCAGGGCAGTTGCCACAGAAGAGACCTGGCCCACAATCCGTAGCTGCAGAACATGCTTGTAGAACCTGTGAAATTCAGTTGAAGTCAGAGTGGATTTGCACGGATCTCGTATTTTGAAAGGGAATTGAAAGAGAGAAAGGGAACCTGGGAATTGATGTTAGTGAAGGAGAGGGAACAGATGAGGAAGATGAGGGCAGGTGCAGCAGAAGCTCTGCATTTTGAAGGGTAGTTCGGGGAATGCGAGCACATAGCAGAACCTAGGTGGACGAAGCCTTCGCACTTCAAACCGAAAATAGAATTCCACTGTGCAATGATCCTAGTTCCAGTTGTCGACACAAAATCATACTCAGTTAAAAGAGTGTGGATCTTCTAAAGTTATACCCCCACTCTTATGGTTTTCACTCGGAATCCTTCTAAGTATTCCATACTTTTTTTTTTTTTTTAACTTAAAGATTATATAATACTCTTTGAAATTTACATTGTTATCTTCAATCTTTCTAAACTTTTCCCTTTTTCTGTTTAAAAAAATAAAGAAAATGAAATTATTTGTTTTGTCCACTCCTTTCAAAATTGGTGTCAAATAATTTTTTAAAAAGACTTTGAAATCTGTTAAATTTGACAATAGTTCAGGATAAGTAATGAAACATTCGAAGTTATTTATTAAATATTTTCATTTTTAATATTAATTTTTTAGATAAATAATAAACTTCACTGCCTAAAAATACTATTATGCCAAATTTATTCATACTTAATAAAATAATTAATTAACTCATTGTTAAAAGAATGTCATTTAAATTGACGTAGAACAGTTGACAGTTGAAGAAATTATCCTCAAGGGACTAGCATACACCTCCCTTCCTTTGGCATCAGGTCAATGCTAAAATCGTTCCTATTCACACTAACACCAAAAATTACATGTAGTTGCTTATCATTAGACTAATCAATTACACATAAAATTTTACAAGACTTTCATAAAAAATTATAATGAACATAAATACACAGAAGAATTTTAAACTTTACAAGATATTTTAAACACACTATAGGATCTTGAATCTAACAATATATTTTACAGTTACTTCTTCAGACCTTAAATCTTGTAAGATTTTTTATAATTACTTACAAAATCTTATCACAAAAACACCTTGACCATCCTAATAAAAAATAAACACATCTATAACTTCAAAAAAGAAACATTATCATTTGAATAAGTTATCAACAAGATGACAATAAAATATACAAAGATTATCTTTAATATGATTTGTTAAATTAAGTGATGACATTCAAACAATTTTTTGTAGAACAATTCAACTAAATGTTTTTCTCTATTGTAAATATTTTCTTCTAAATGAATAGTTGTCAAATATTTTTTAATTTCACCCGTTAAGATTATTTGTCATTAGTAATGTGTAAATATGATAGATTTCCCCTATTAAAACTAGTTTTAATCCTTTAAAAGAGACTTTATAATCTAATTTATTTATATTTTTAATTCATTAAAATTACTAAAGAAAAGAGTCTTTATGTGATTTTAATCAAATAAACTAGAGAGAAATTTCATGTTTAAAAGGTTTTAGCAAATTTATTCAATTAAAACATGTTTTTAGTCTATGAAAATGTTCTTCCTTGCAAACTCACTAAGTTGAAAAGTATTTTAATAAAGTTCTTAAAACCATTAAAAGAGCGCAACATTTCAAACTTAGTTAAAATACTTCAAAATGAATTCTCTACATAATCAACAAGATCAAATATGAGATAAAGTACAACTTAATAACCATAAAAATTACAACTCGAATCAAATATTAAATAAAACGATATCACATTCATCATTTATCATCTTGCGATTATCAAATTTTTAAATTTTAAACTTTTATTTCAAGGCTTATCGGTTTACTAACATATTCAAATTTAATATATGAATAAGAGTTATAAAATTTTAGATTTTAGTTAAAAAAAAAAAGGAATTTTTTAAGCTTCATTAATAAAACAATTTTTTTTGGAAATTTTTATTAAAAAGAAACTAAATAAAAAATTCACTTAAAATATTTGTTTCCCAATTTAATCAACAGATATTCTAAAAGGAGTTTGAAGTTTTGAATTTATATTTAGTGATCCATAGTTAATATTTAAAATATTTTAAGCATTTATTACTTTTAAGTTTAAATTCTTAAGTTTCTTTAGTGGTTGATAGAAGTGTAATAACTTTGAAATAATATTCAATAAAATGTTAAAATGTATTTCGGTAAGAATAAATAATGGTAGTTTATTTTATAGAATCAATAACTACTAACATTTTTATCAAATACATATGTATACAAACTATCATTAGAAATATAGAGGTTTGATTTTTGAATTGAAACAAAATAAGAAATAAAAACACAATTAAGCAAATAGAATCAAAATTGAAACAAAAACAAAATTAAGAAAGGTAAAAGTTAATTCTTCCCACAAATTCAAGATTAATCATCATCAATTAATTAATTAATTCTAAATTGACTAATAATTAACTTAATTAAAATTCCTACAATGAATAACTCCCTTAGTTTTAATTGAATTACATTTAGTTCAATAGTTTCTCTTAATTTAAATTAATTATCAAGATATAATTTTCATCAATAAATGAATTGAAGTAATTTGATATTTAACAGGAAGTAAATCAATGGTCATAATCAAAGAAGAATAAAAAAAAGAGATGATCACAAAGAGAAAATGAAAATGCAAAAGAAAAAAATTAGGAAAGAAAATAGAGAGCTTAATTTTGAAAATTAGAAAAATGAGTCCAAGATACTTTAATCAAATTTTAATTAGTCTATTTATATATTTGATTAGCGATAATATTGGTTCTTATTTATAGGCTTCACTAAATAATGATATCCTATCAAACATATTTTAACATTAATCTTACAAAAGATATTAAATAATTTTTTCTTAATTTTAAAAAAATTCTAAAAAATAATAGGAACTTCAAATCTAACCAATCATATATTTATTTTGAATTCTTGAATGAAAAAACATCTAATTACTCAAAATATGAGAAAAAGATAGACAAATGTCAAATTATCTATAAATACAAAATTTAAAAAGTAAAGAAACGCATATCAAAAGTATTTTAAAGATACTATAAAGTTATAAATGTATATATATAAAAATATGAGTTATAAGTTGTCAAAATATACATTAGAAACTAGTAAAAAAATATGTATTTCATCTATTATAAGAGAATTTTTACATCAGTTTCGTAACCAATGTTGATGTAAGCTATGTAGAAAGTCCATAACTTTTTACATCAATTTTTCAACCAATGTAAAATATATCAATATTACATCAATTATAAACACAAATGATGTGAAAGAACGTTTAAAAGAGTAAAAAAAAACGATACATATTGCATTGATTACAAGTTGGAATCGATGTAATGTGAAATTTTTTACATTAGTTATAGCTACGGGAATATCCCACCACATTCCTTATCTCGTTTCAAACAACTTTCATTTTTAACACACTTCAATCAGAGCTCTCTATCAAAACATATGACAATTTGAAGTTCTTTTGCCCTAAATTTTGACATCTTAAAAGATATGATAATTCTATGTAATGTAAGGACTTAATTATCAAATATAGATTAAAAGAAGTTATCACTAAAAAATTTGGATCAAAAACAAATTTCTAAATATTTTTAATCAATTTTACAAAATCGCTAATATGTTACAAAGTGAAGCGGCAAGCGACAAAGGCCAGGACGTGGAACCAAGCAGCGTTCATGGTTCACGATGGAGATAGAGGCCCACAGTGGTGTGCGGTGGAAAGATGCAAGTCAAATAAAGTCGTTGCTATAGAAGGAGACCTTCAGTTTTGGTGGTGACGGGTTTGGAAAGATAGTGCTTGGAAATGAAAAATTGTTGGTAGGACGTTGTCAGACTTGGGGCGGTAGGTAACACTAGCAAGGACGCTTGCCTAAACAACCACATGTGGCTTGAGCAATATCCAACTCGAGAACAGTCAAAAACTAAAAAAAAAACACAATATTTCAAAAGTTTTCTCGACACCATCAACAATCCTATACATCTAATCATTATATATATATATATATATATATATATATATATATATATATATATATATATATATATATATTTTTATATATAAAAAATATATCTATATATATATATATTTTTTCTTTTTTTATATTTTTT
>Ga0099825_1010082_pt1 | contig 10478 bp, 6 predicted proteins | sample SiratroredBW_FD_76838 | JGI IMG/M metagenome (GOLD analysis project Ga0099825, IMG submission 76838) | Root nodule microbial communities of legume samples collected from California, USA - Siratro red BW | ecosystem: Host-associated > Plants > Roots > Nodule | place: USA: California | collected... | reverse complement strand
ATTTTGGCACGCCACCAGGTCTCACCGGTGAAGCAAATCAATGCAGATGTGTGTGCTTACTTTTTCTTCCTTGGTTGTTTGAGAAGGAGCCTAATCATGTTTATCAACAAATAATTAATTAATCAATTAATTTTCTCATTTTCAGACATAAAACTATTCACACCAACCAAAATTTTGCAGGGCTGCACACCCTAATTTGAGGTTTTCCAACCTTGCAGCCTTTTCATAAAAAATATTAAATATTTTTTAAATAATTAACACAATTAGTATGATGTTTAAAAAAAATCAGTATGATATTTTTAAACAAGTGAATAAATTAATGTAAAAGTAAAAACAGAAAAATAAGTATATAATTTTACAAAATTTTATAAATGATTCACATAATTTTCTCAAATTATTAAACCCATTAGTTTTAAGGTAAATATGTAATGTATTGATGTGGCAAGGAGTAAATGTATTCACCTAAATGTTTGCACTGAATTTTTTTTTTTTCCTAGATTGGAACATGTTTTTTTTTCTTGTTTATCATGTAAATGTTTGAATTATAAAATTCATGTGTTTGGTTTGATTAAATACGAATAATTAATTTTTCAAATTTATTATTAATAATAAAATAAGTAATTATTCTTTAAAATAAACTAAACTAATTACGCTGTTGGCATGAGCAAACCTTAAAACCTCGTTTCTTATTAGAAAAAATGTAGAAGTGATGTTTTGAAGTTTACAAACAGAAATCCAAACACAAAACTCAATATTATTTAAATTATTATTTCATGGTGTTCGTTTTATAAGGAATGATAAGGGAAAAAGTGAGAAGGGTTAGAAATAAAAAATAAAAAAGTTGATTTATGAAAGTAGAGTAGAGGTAGAACAAATTGTTTGGGATTAAAAGAAATCACAGAAAAATATAATCCCATAAAATAGTTAAAGTTTGGGTTGTGTTAAAGTCTTAATTATAAATACACATCATTAATTAATTTGGTTCAATGCACTTTATAATTATATAATTATATATTTATATTTATAAAGATTCAATGAATATCATAAGTCTCATGAATAGTTAGGATTTTATATTAATATATGATAAACAGATATTTCATGCGTTTTGTATTAATATTAGAAAATAAGTTTTAAAGATATAATTCCTCTTAAAAAGGTAATTACCAAATAGTTTATAGGATAAAAATATTTATAAAATAAAACATAGATTGGTATTTTTGAATATGATAATCATAAAATTAAATTTAGAGCTTTTCAATATAAATGTATATTTATAATTTGCTAACTAAAAATTTATAATAAAATACAATTTTATTTTTACATGTAAGTCTAATATTTTAAGAATAAAAATAATAAATTAACTTTTTGCATGATTTACTTTTTCTTCGTTTAAAAACAATAATTAGTGTTTAGCAATCAATATTGGTGATTGCTCTCTAGTTAAATATATATATATATATATATACACGGTTACAATTTTATATATTCTGATTCTATTTGTAATTGCCGTAACATATCAAATGATTAAAGTATTTAACAATCATCATATGTGAAATATTTTATGGTGAATGTGGAGTAAATATTCTATAGTTGAAACGTTGACTGCATTTGTTGACTTTTAAAAATAATTTATAAAATGAGAACACTTTAATCTCTATCCCTTATACTCTGTCAAATCCATTTGATGACTGTAAAAGTGTACTGATAACGTGGATACAGAATCATGTTTTAGTTGACAAATTTGGTAATCTTTTGAAAACCATCTATGTCATTTATCCAATACTGGAAAACGTAGAGTAACTTTAAAATGGTTACTATATCATTATCCCAAATGGTGGCTAAAGTTTGTGATGCTTTAGGCAGACATTCTGTGTTTTCTGGTTTCACACCTTCATACCATTGCGGATTTCTGTAACCATTGATCATAACAGCGACAGTGACAACCCTGGTTTTTATTATATAATTAATTAAAGTGAAATTATATTTTTGATCTGTCTAATTTATGGTTTTCAATTTTATCTTTTACCCAATTCTTATACTTACATGTTTTTTATTTTAATCTGATTGAATCTTAATTTAACACATTCATAAAAATCATTTTTATATACAGAATTTAGTATTTGGTCAAGATTATAATTTTTAAAACATCTGACGACTAAAAAGGTAAGATGACTGAAATCAAGATAAAAATTGGACTTGTGATTTAACCTAAATTTAACTTAGAAGTGGAATTAAATATACTTAGTTTGTTTCAATTCTAATTAACACATGTATCTTTTTTTTATTTATAAAATATATTTTTCAATTAATTATGCAATTAATTTCCTTAATTTTAACAATGTCTAACTATTTTTCAATCATCATTAGATGTATATATAGTGTCGTATTTATAATTCGTCACGAACATAACTCTTATCAATTAGTATTTTTTTGGCTTTCTAAATTAAAATGCTTCAAACAATCATATATGATACTTTTTATATTATTTTTTATAAATAAATTAAAATTCTTTTTTATTTACGTACATTTTAAGGACAATAAAATACTTACATATCTTTTTCATAAACACTTGTTACATATCTCCTCTTGTTTATTTCTATCTGTCATCTTATCAAAACATATATTTTATAAACACTCACTTTTTTCTTTTATTTTTTTCTCTTGTATTTTGAGTGTGTATAAAACATTTTTCTTAAATATAAATATTTATTAAAGAAAGGTAACATAATAAATATAATTACAAAGTCAAATAATAAAAAAAAACTAAAAGGTATGTATAATATATGTAAGTTTTAATGTAAAATGACATTTCATGTAACTCAATAATTTAATTAAAGTTAAACGTTTTATTTGAGAAACCAAAATATAAGAAATAAATTATGAGCATAAAATTTATAGACAGGTAAGAAAATTAAAACTATAAAAAATATGAGAAAAGATTTATGTTGAATTATTCCAATATGATATAATAGAAATGAACGAGTTTGAAAACTATGAATTATTTTGTTTTTAAGCCAAACTTATATTATGTGAATATAAATAATAATAAATTGTATATTCTTCCGGTCAATTATATTATTATGGATATTTTTTTTTTGTTTATTTGTTTATCTGTTTGTCTAACTATCTGTTTATACATCTATTTATTTACCTATTTATTTACACACGTATTTACCTATTTACTTACATATCTGTTTGTCTACTTATTCATCTGCTTGTTTACCTACCTATTCATGTGTATTTCTTTATCTTTTTATCTATTTATCTACCCAAACACTTAACTATCTTTTTTATTTTTTTTTTTTTTCTTCCATCTTTTAAATTATTTTTATTTTAATTGAAAAAAAAAATTTTAACCTTTACTATATTAGCTAAGTAATACTTGAAAAAAAAAACAATTTTTTTAACCTTTGCTATATTAGCTAAGTAATACATCAAGTTAAAGGAGACCAATAAATTAAAAATATCAATTCAATTAAGGAAATTATGTGTATTTATTTCTAAAGATGGAGGAAGTGGATTTAACATAAAAATTATAAGAAAATAACACTGTTAGGATTAAGAAAAAAATAATAATAAATATGAAAAATAAGAAAAAAGTTTATCAAAGTTTACATAGTTGTGATAGATGTGATTACTATTTTAAATTTTTTTAATTAAAAAATCAAAAAATTATAAATTTGTTATTATGATTAAAAATAATTAAAAATAAACTATGATTAGTTTATTTGATGTGATTGAAAAAATATTGTTAAAAAATTATAATTATTTTAATATTTTATTATTATTTTTTATTTTTTTGACATTAATATTATTAGTATTTTATAAATTGTTATTATATTTTAAATAGTATTATTTTTTATAACTTTATTATTAATATTAATAGATTTTTTTTAATTATAATATTTTTATATTTTTATTAATATTACTACTATTTTAATTTCTTAATTGTATGGATTTTGTAGAGTTAATATTTGTTTTGAGTTTTACCGTGATTTTTTATTTATATTAATTACTGTATAAACATAAGGCATTATTTTCTTATATTCATACATGTATTCTTATAATTTGTGATTAATGAATTAATTACTGTATAAACAAACATTTTTTTTCTTTTTGTAATCATAGATGTATTTTTATAAATTGTGATTAACGAATCAATAAAAAGGGTAAATATACGAATACTTTGTATTTACATAAAATATTTTTAATATTTTTTATCATAGAAAAAAATGATATCCCCATATACCTAATAATTATCCTGGTTTAATAGGACTTATAAATGTGTGAGAAGTTGATCTACATGATTTAAGCATAATAAATAAAAATAGATAGGTAAGGTGCATGCTTTCCAGGTGTCAAGGATACTTTTTTGCTACTTTCTGTTGTCCCTTCTCCATTGGCTTTACACATCTTCGTCAGGTTCAATTCCATTGAAACATCAGCTTTTGTGATTTCCTCGTCCTGTAAGGTTAAAGAGTTGAAATGATAAATCATGGTACGTGCAAATTTTTTCACACAAATCCGTCACCTCAAAGAAATTGGCATCGTCATGTTTAATTATCTCATACATTACATAGATGCAAGGAAACCATGCTTAATGGTATATTCAAAAGGTTATAATATATGTTTATAACTAACTAATATCAAATAAGCACCGCGCCACATATGAAAAAATATGAAGTATATTGAAAATTTCAAGCAGATCATTCGAAGAAATTTACATCACTTCAGAAAGTGGTTTTTCCAATCAAAACCCATAGAGTTACTTATTTAAAATTTAATAGTGATTAAATAAATAATATTTAAATATTATTTTAATTTATATACAGTTAGCAAAGTTAAATAAAAAATATTAGAGTGTTTTCAACTTCACATGTAAACATTTAATTTATCTCATCCCACTCACAAAATTCGTTAAGAGATGATACTGAATAAATCTTTGAGACTCGTATTGTATCTAATAATTAGATAACTCACCTGAGAAATTGAATTATTCATTTTGCAAAATTCGATTTTGTTAGAACTTGTATTGTATTTTTTATTTAGACAACTTAACCTATCAGTTGAATCCGTCCTGCCAAGTTTGACTTTACCAATATTATGACAATAGGATAGTTGGTTTTAGTATGATTGGGAAATTATGGAAATACACCCCTAACCTTCTTGTTGTGGTTACAAGTGTTAATGTGATTCTTTCGATCATTTCATATCTCGTCTCAACTTCCTGCAGTGTTCTACTGATTAAGTAGAATGTGTTCCATGATCTCATTGAATACCTCTGGAACTGCTATTGCTATCCCCGGCCTCTAACTGCTATCCAAAAAGATCTTTGAAAGGTGTCGACCCGACCGGGAGAGGGAGAGGGCCCTACATCTAATAGGGGGGCCCCGACCAAAGAAGGAGGGGCATTATTAAGTGCAAAGGAACAAAGAAAGGAGTTCCCATCCTTGAATCTACTTCCTGCACCAATACTGAGTTGATCGTGTCCTCCAACACCGGGAGAAGCGGCTTATCGGGCAATGATTTGTGAATAATTGGGGGATTTTTGTTTAATTTATGTAAAGGCAAGTTCGCACTGTAATTCCATTGGAACTTGGTAGTCTTTTTTAGTAAGTTTATGATGGATCTGGTCCTGTCCACCATATTCGGCATAAATCGGGACAACGTCATCAATCTTCCTATCAATCTTTGTACCTCTTTTGTGCATTTAAGGCTCTGCATCTCGATTATGGCTTGACATTTGTTAGGGTTGGCTCTGATTCCTCTATGCATAAGCATGAACCCCCAAAACTTTTTGCCCTCCACCCCAAACACACATTTTTCTGGGTTCATTCGCATTCCTGCAGTTTAGAGCACGTGAAACACCTCCTCAAGGCCATTGACATGCTAGTCACATGACTCAGGTTTTACTACCATGTCATCAACGTACACTTCCACATTTCATCCGATCTAGCCCTTGAGAACTTTGTCCATGAGCCTCTGATATGTGTCCCGCATTCTATAAGCCGGAGGGCATAACTTCATAATAGTAGTTGGCATCGTCGATCATGAAGACAATCTTCTTTTTGTCTCTGGGATGCATGCTTATCTGATTTTAGTCGAAGTATGCATCCATGAAACTCAGTAACCTATATCCTGATGCACCATCGACTAGTTGATCTATGCTCGAGAGCGGATAGGCATCCTTCAAGCACGCCTTGTTTAAATATGTATAATTTGTGCACATTCTCCACTTCTCATTGGACTTCTTTACCATCACAACATTTGCAAACCATGTGGTGTAATGTGCCTCCCGAATGAATACTTCCTGCATGAGCTTTTCAATTTCCTTCCTTGCAGCTTTGCACTTTTATTCACCCAGTTTTCTTTTCTTTTAGGCGACAGGTCTGGCTTCCTTGTAGGTTGACAACTTGTGGACCATGAAGCCAGGGTCAACGCCTAACATGTTTGACATGTTTGTAGCTGACCATGCGAACATGATGACATTCCCTTAAAGAACCTTGCATATCTTCCCAAAGTCTTCTCCTGGGAGGAAGAGACCAACCTTAGTGCAATGTTCAATGTCTTGCAAAGGGACAGTTCACACGTCCTTCCCGAGTTCAACTCGGACCTCGTCCACTCTTGGGTCGAGGTTAGTAACTGCAACAAGGTGCCCGCCTCTCCTCGGGCTTCTCTCCCACAGGGTTGGGATTGTTTGGTTGTGACTAGTCAGTTCGATTTTCAAACTTGCCATGCAACATTCCCTTGCAGTTCTCTAGTCCACATGCAAGGTAATGATGTCCCCAAATGCTTATGGAAATTTCATGGCTAGATGAAGAGTTGAGATTATCACTCCTATCATGTTCAACGATGGTCTTCCTAGGAGGACATTGTAGGATGTATTGACGTTGACCAAGAGATATCTTATCTTGATAGTCCTGCTTTGCATATTTGTCTCACCAAACTTGTTATAGAGGTTGATGTACCTGTGTGTCAACATGTTCTCCCGAGAACTCAACGATTTGATTGTCATACGAATGAATCTTTGTTTCCGATATTTGCAGTATTTTGTAGGTTTTTCAACATAGGATATTAACAAAGTTGTCTTGATTGACAAGAGCCTTTATCAGTGTAAAAATTTCAATTTCCACCATGATCACCACAGGATTGTCCTATGCCAGGTTGATGCCTTTGAAGTTCGCGTCAATGAACGTGATAGGGGCATCCTCCGTCTCATGGGGTTGTTACTAAGTTGGCAGCCTGAACAAACCGTAAGTGTTTTTTCCTAGCGAACGTCAATGAGCCACCTCCTGTAAATCCTTTGGTTATGGTGTTGATCACTTCTCGTATAGGGGCTTCTTGAGGGTAGCGATTTGGTGGCTCATTGGTCCAAAGTTGTCAAGAGGGTCTTCTCTCGTCCTCATCCTCTCGACATGTCTTCAAGTATGGTCCCTTTCGGTTGCAATCGTCTTGTCCTTGTTCTCTACGTTTGATTAGCTCTTGTTGTTTGTGCTAAACAAAACATTGCAAGTGTCCAGCTTGTATGAGCTCCTCTATCTTGTCTTTGAGGGCCAAACATTCTTTGGTGTTGTGACAAAAATTCTGATGAAATCAGAAATGCTTATTGGTGTGTGCATTGCGTGAGGTAGGCGCTTTATGGGGTGTAATGTGGGATTCTTGGCGCTCTCACCTCCTTGGGCCTCGCGAATGATGACGGGAGGTTTACGTTGTCCTTACCCTTGGATTTGTCCAAGGCGGACTCCGCCTGGACCTAATTTCGAAAATCTCTAAGTTGTTCTATTTGCATGAACTTTCTACCTTCTTCCTCAATTTATCTAAATCAGTGGCTGGCTTTTTGCATAAGCTATCAACAAACGATCTCGACCATAAGGCGATCACCATGTGGTGCAGTGCCACCTCAGGGTTTAGGTCTCGTATCTGTAAGGTCAACTTGTCGAACTATTCCATGAAGGCCCTTAATAACTCTCCCTTATCTTGCTTGCTGATAAGGGTGAAGGAGGTCAGATGGTGCGGTCAGCTGGTGAAAATTTTTGTGGTGAATCGTCCAACTAATGTATCACAATTGTCTACTGAACCTAGGGGCAATCTAGTAAACTAGTTTAGTGTTGTGCCTTTTACCAACAAAGAGAACACTCAACAAAAGATGATATCGTCAGACGTGTACAAGTCCATTTGGGTCACATAGACATCGATGTGCTCATCTGGATCAGATGTTTCATCATAACGGTCTATATTTAATTTCATCCAATAAATAGGGAGTTTGGTGTCCATTATCTTATCCACGAAAAGGTGTTACCTCCCTCCAATTGGAGAGTGCTACCTCTCTCTCAGGTCCTTGTTAGCACTCGAGACCTGAGAGAGATGGTGACTTCTTTTGTGTGCTCTTCGTTCCCTCATGAGCGAATCACTTGTTCCTCATACAATTTTTTCTTCATATCCTCGTTTTCCCTCCAAAAAGTCATTATTTCCTCGAGTTCTTATGCTTAATCTGTGCCATCTTTCTCTAGAACGAGAGGAGGGATTTGCTTCCTCCATTTTTAGACTCCTTTACCCCTAGTCTTGACTTTGGTTCCTAATAATTACCATCGAAATTTGCTAGTATTTTATTTTTTCTCGACAGTAAGAGTCAATTGTTTTTGTCGAGACTGAAAAGAAATATGTTAGGTCTTGATCTAGAATGGATACATGACAAAAACACTCCAATGCGTTAGTATACTAATATGATACTTAAGCAAATTAGGATTTTATATGATATCTTTTACTGTGCTCTTATCAGTAATTTATAGACATCAAAGTAATACGACATTGATATGATTGGTAATATGCAGTTATCGGCCAGAAAATAATGTTGGTCACGGGCAATATATCTCTGGTTGTGCAGTGATGTTGTGCAATGATGTTGCACGAGCAGTACATATATATTTATTAATTATTTTTTTATCTGAATGTTGAAAAATATTACGAAGATGAATCCGGTATTTAAATAATTCATAAAAGAGATATGTTTGAAATCTACAATTCATTATTACAAAAGTTTAATTTTTCAGTTGCTAGTCTAATAATGTTCTTTTCAGTATGACAACTTTTATATATTTGCATGTTTTAAATATTTAAGTTCCTTTCCCTAATGCAATGTTAAATTTGGTTACTTGTATTTTTTAAGTATAAAAACTCACTTTTAAGATTAAAAATAAAAAAAAAGTAAAATATTTACCAACTTTAATTTTTAAAAAAATTATACCGATTCTAAAGTAACTTTTAGTTTAAGTGGAGTGCCTTTGGTACATCATCAAATCAATCTTAGAAGTTTACCATATAAATTACAATAATTTATATAACTATTGACTCTTACATTCTTCCTCATAAATCTCACGTTGAATTCTCGACCCCTAAAGACAACTAACTCCTTATAAACAAATTCTTAATATTTCCTTTCTTGTAAGTGTGAGCCAATGATTTTTATCGCATTAATCACATGTAAGATAGTTAACTATAATTATCAACCACTTCTATAATGGAATACTAAGTGTGATGTTATTTTCTTTTCTTTCCTTAAAACAAATAAATTGAGCTGAGTAAACACAACTTATTCTTAATATGTTATATAACTTAATTAATACTAAACAACTATTAATATATAATATAAGTAAATTAAACAAATTATAAAAAGAAGAAGAAGATAAATCTGGTAGAGAACTTGTCCCGAGTCTCATCAAACCTCACAAAGTCTTCATCACGAGCCTTGGCTACAAAAGCTTCATCTCTCTTTCAAAATCGTTGAACCGGCAAAGAAAAGAAAAGAAGTTTGAGAAAGAATGTCGTGAGAAGTAAGACACTAGAAATTGGGACAATTGATATTAAGTTATTTTTCCTATTTAAATATTAAGTGAAGATGAAGAAATATTTATTATTTTTTATATATTATCTTACTTATTTATTTTATGTTAATTTTATTAAGTGAAATGTCCTAACACCATTTTTTTGTTTGTTATATATGACTATAATTATTTATTACGATGTTTTTAAATATTATTTTTTTAATGTGAATATAATAGATAAAAAAATAATTTTCAATATTTATATATTTGAAATAAACATTATAAATAATACATATACACATAGAGAGAGTTACCACACTATTAATTCTATGATTTATTTTAAATTGTAAATCAAAATAGGAGTAATTAATAATATAACCTACATGAATTTAAAATTAATTTGCAGTTAGAAGGTTTAACTTAGCGGAGTTAAATCAGTGAAATTTGATCATAATCTTAGGTATTTTTTTAAAATCTAATTTATCCTGATTAATCATTATAAAAAAATTAAATTTAATAAATAAATGTTAAAAGGAAATCAAAGAAAGCAAATGAATGTGATTATATATATATATATATATATATATATATATATATATATATATATATATATATATATTTATATATATATATATATATATATTTTTTTTTTTTTTT
>Ga0099825_1010081_pt1 | contig 10479 bp, 5 predicted proteins | sample SiratroredBW_FD_76838 | JGI IMG/M metagenome (GOLD analysis project Ga0099825, IMG submission 76838) | Root nodule microbial communities of legume samples collected from California, USA - Siratro red BW | ecosystem: Host-associated > Plants > Roots > Nodule | place: USA: California | collected... | reverse complement strand
TGTGTATAAGTGTATGTGTGCGTATGTGTGTGTATGTGTGTATGCAAGTATGTATGTGTTATATGTTAATTAATATTAAAACTGAAATCACGAAAAAATAGTTATAAGTTGCATAATTATTCATTGATGTATAAATATAAAGTAGATCAAGTCATGGTTTAAAAAATAATTAGTAAGATTTATATATAATTAATTTTAATAAGTTTTAAGGGATAATTGAATTATTAGGTTACACTTGTATTTTTATTACCTTATGATGGTTTTATGACAGTACTTTTCTTCAAAAAAGAAAACATGTAATTCTATAAATAAACGTTGTAGTTAGACATTCTATAAACATATATTAAACCTTTAACTGAAATAAAATGCTATGTAATTTATATCTTGACTCATAAAACTACAGATTTTGAAGTATTATAAGTTTCTAATAAAGCTCGAGTGATTGATTAATGTGAAATAAAATATTATATTATATCATGTTTATGTTTCTTATTTATTAATTTATGAAATATTAGAAATTAAAAAAAATAGTTATATAGGAATTTAAGTGAGTTTAGTTTTTTATTGATTAAAAATAAGTAATTTAAACAACATATTATGAAGAAGATCCACAAATTCAATGTCTTAGTTTTTTTTTATTATTATAAATAATGTTAATTACTTGTATGGGTCTCCTTCAAGTTTTGTTTGATCTTTTTGATATCTTCTCTTTAGATTTTCTCATTAAGAGATAAATAATTTAAGTATGAGTATAGTACCACATTAAATAAAAATAAATAAATTGAATAACATAATGAAGTCTCATTATTGTTTGATGTCTCCTGAATTTTTTTTTCCTTCTAGTGTTTATATTTATAAATAAGAGATTAATAAAAAAAAACATGTATTTAGATAGTTAGCAAAGTATAAGTTTAAACTTTGAAACGAATTATGTACCTGGAAAAAATATTATCATAGGTCACAGGTACGAATAAGTTAGTATTTTTAAACAGACAAGAGAATTTTAATAATGTTCTAATAATTAAAACTAGTAATATACAAAATGTATGAATTAAATCTGCATTACATTTTGAAAATATCATGGATAATTAAATTAAATTATATGTTGACTTAAATAATTGAAGTGAATTATGATTCAAATAAATTATTATCAATAAATATCTTATTTTAGGGTATATTTTTCAATTTCATAAGTTTTATTTTTATTGTTTGAATGATTTGATTTAATAAGAATGATTTAATTTTTAAAAGTTAAATTAATATAACAATCTACTTTAAATTTTTATTAAACATTTTTTATATAATTTAATCTAATATAAATTTATTTTAGTTTAAATATTTTTGAAACAACAAAAATGAATCACTTAACTCGGTTCGGTTTCCATTTTTAGTTTTTTTACTCCACCCAACACATTTGATGTATAGCTTTTAAGAATGTCATATGTGATAGCTACAGGATGAAGATCTATTTCCTAATACACGAGAAGACAATTTTTTTTAAAGATAAAGATCATATAAGAAGCAAATAATGGATAGAAAGAGACTTCTATAGACTAAATTTAAATGTTTTATACTGAACAAATGTAATAAATGATCGTTTATTATATATTATATGAAATAAATATCGGCACGTCATAAATATATTTCCAAACACTTATGCTTAAAGTAGGGTACTTTGATCAAGTAAAGGAGTTTAGTTTAAGTGATGTATTTTAAGTTTTTTTAAATAATATCTACATTTAAATTTTATATAAATATAAGTTATATCACATTATAATTCTTTGTTAAAATAAATTTACTACAATACTTGTCTTTTAAAAAAATATTTTTTATGGATTGTTAATATATTTTTTACACTATCAATCAATTAAAAATAATTACAAGTATACCTTTTAAAACAATTTAATAAATGTCAATAATTTTATTCACATACCAAAATTGAAATTAAATAATATAATATAGTTTTAAATTTTTAATATATTTAAGTTAAATACTATAAAAGTCCAATTTTACCGGTGTATTATTTATTGACTATAATTTGTAACCAACAAAATAAATACTCGAAAATTCACTTGATTATTGACATGAAAACTATGATAATATATAGTGCGATCCTTCCGATGTATTTACAGTCTTTACTACAAAGTTTGATACATATTCTCGAGTAATACACGCTTCTACTAATTTTTCTATGAATTGTCAATTTTTCTTTTATGAAAAGTATTCATGGAAAAAATAAGTACATGTAATATTTTGGAAATTAAAATACATTATACTTACCATGTAAAACAAATAAGAGAACTGATATGAAGACATAATAGAGTATTAAAATTATTCGTGCATTAATATATTATTAACCTGGTGGCTGCTACATGACTTCACCTACTTATTTTTTTTTTTAATCTTGGTTTTTAGTTTAATTTAAATTGAAAAGTAGAAGCGAAAGTGATGACGAAAGGTATCTTTCACCGCCTAAAACTCACGCGCTTCCTGCTCTGTAACTGCCTCTCTGATCTCCTTGACCCAATTAATTTCAACTCACCATTCTCTCACTTCCTACCATTTCGGACACAACATCCCAAATCTTACTGTAACAGCAAAACATGCGGAGTTCCACTTTCTTCAAACGATTTTCTAGAGCTTTCGGTGACCATGGTTCCAACTTCAAGCTTGTGCTTCTCTGCACCACCATAAGGTACCATCAACTTCTAACTTCCCTTAGATCTTCACTTTCTTCTTTTCCACAAACACTATTTTGTTTGTTTTTACTTATCGTATCTTATTTTCGCCTCTTCGCTCAATTTTGCTTTTAAGTCAGATTCTTGTACTGCAATCAAAAACAACATTTGACGGCAGAAACATCTTCAAAATTTTTATCCGATCCTCCGCGTCCAATTTTGTTCTGCATTCAAGTTACAACTTAATTGAATATATAGGTTTTACTTGAGTTCATAGATCTATGAAGGCTTATGCAGAACTGACGCACATGCATTGTACAATTTAATTTATATACACCCCGTATAAGAGAAACCTATGATGTGTCTTTTCTTGTAAATTGAAAATCTTGATTAATTGACACTATTAATCTATGGGAAATCATGCGATAATTTCGAACCGTTGTTTGAATTCACTACTGTTAAATTAATTATCATATAAGAAAATTAATAGTGTTACTAGAAATATTATATTGCAATAGAATGGGTTTTAATAAAATATTTACAAATAGAACTGCATATTTGTGTGATGTGTGAAGAGGAGAATGGTTTGGTTGATGCAGTGGTGGAGGGGTTCTGGCTTACGGAGAGGCTGTAGGGGCATCTGAAGCGGCGGTGCCTGAGAAGAAAAAGGTGGTGGTGCTGGGAACAGGGTGGGCTGGCACGAGTTTCTTGAAGAATCTGAACAATCCCAGATATGAGGTTCACGTCGTCTCGCCTCGCAATTACTTTGCATTCACTCCTTTGCTGCCGAGTGTTACCTGCGGCACCGTCGAAGCCCGCAGCATTGTCGAACCTGTCCGCAATATTTTCCGGAAGGTGATCATCAAAACAAAATAACTCACTTGCTCCCTGTTTCATGATATTTATTTTTTGGGTTGTTATTTTTAAGGATACTTACGAATGATTAAAAATTAACAAAAAGATCACTCGAATGATACGTAATTTTGTAGGAGAGCTACCATACTTGTTCTACCTTACTTGAACTGAATAATCGGTTTGTAGTTGTCCTGTCAGTTGAACTTGATAACATAACTCCTCTTTTTCTTTTAATGATTTTTCTATCAATTAAAAATAGATAGTTTATTTTAAAGTAATTATTACATTTGAACTACATGAATAATCATTATTAGATTAAAAAAAAATGTTTTTGTTTTATTGACCTCTATCTACTTGTAATAATTTCAAGCCATTCACGTGTAAAGTTATTTAGATTGCCAGTATAGAAATTTGCTTAATTCCTTGTTATCTATCCTCCACGCAGAAAACGGTGGACGTTCAATTCAGTGAAGCAGAATGTCTTAAGATTGACGCAGCAAACAGGAAGGTATACTGTCGATCTAGTATAAATAATAACTTGAACGAGAAAGAAGAATTTGTGGTGGACTATGACTACCTAATCATAGCCGTAGGAGCAAATGTCAACACATTCAATACTCCGGGAGTGACTGAGAATTGTCATTTCTTGAAGGTAACTTCATTTTTCACATCATTATTGTGCATCATATTGGCATGTATTTTGGTGTAGTTTTTTTCTCTAAAGGGAAAAAAAGAAAAGTTCTGAGGGGGATATCGCTTTATCAGATGACATTTGTGGCTTTTTGTTATCTTATGGACATGTGTTTGTACTGTTCAGGAAGTTGAAGATGCGCAGAAGATTAGAAGAACCGTCATTGACTGCTTCGAGAGAGCATGTTTGCCAAGTGTAAGTGAGGAAGAAAAGAAGAGAATTCTTCACTTTGCAATTGTTGGAGGTGGTCCAACTGGAGTTGAGTTTGCAGCCGCACTACATGACTTTGTCTCTGAGGATTTGGTCAAGTTATATCCTGGGATAAAAGATTTAGTTAAAATTACGCTTTTGGAAGCTGGAGATCATATTTTGAGCATGTAAGCGTCAAACTCTCCTTACACCTTTCTCCTTATTCATAACTTGTTTAATGATGCTTTGCTGTCCTTTATTTGTGTTTATGGTTAGTCAAATTTGGAAGTGTTAGATTCAATCATGGATTTTACATATGCGGGTGGGTGGTTTTGCGGTTTTGTTGTTTAAAATCGAGCTTACTATGCGCATATACATTTTCATTCTTAAGCTCTTTTTCAGGTTTGACAAAAGAATCACTGCTTTTGCTGAAGACAAGTTTCGAAGAGATGGTATTGATGTCAAAACAGGATCCATGGTTGTGAAGGTTACTGATAAAGAAATTTCTACTAAAGAAATGAAAAATGGAGGAGAAATTACTACAATTCCATATGGAATGGCTGTCTGGTCAACTGGTATTGGCACTCGTCCATTTATAAAAGATTTTATGTCACAAATTGGTCAGGTATGTCATTGGGAAATTTTCCATTTTAGTTGTTCTGATTAAATATTCCAAATCATGTTTCTCGAGTAGTTTTATTTATTCTTCACCACATAAAAAATTTTCATTCATTTATAATTTACTTGAAATTGATTGATTATTTGTGAACAGGCTAACAGACGGGCCATAGCTACTGATGAGTGGTTGAGAGTTGAATCAACTAGCGACGTGTATGCACTTGGTGACTGCGCTACAATAAACCAGCGAAAAGTCATGGTATATTATACTATTTCTCCATCCTTTATTTAATTAATATTGGACATTGTTACGAGTGTATGTTTCTTCATTGTCTTTCATTGGAGTAACATATTTATTAGTTTCGATGAAATAGTAAAATATTTATCGTATTCTTTATACACTTATCATCACACATCTTGGTTAATAATTCTACTTGCCTTGCCAAGCTAGCTGAATGTTGCATAAACCTTAATATATCGACAATCTGGGACAGTATGATGTGTGCTATTGGAATTTCAAATGATATCTTTTTTCCTGTTGTTGATCATTAATTTGGGTTTTGGCATTTTAGGAAGATATTGCAGCAATATTTAAGAAAGCTGACAAGGACAATTCAGGAACTCTCACTGTGAAGGAATTTCAAGAGGCATTGGATGACATCTGTGAGAGATACCCTCAGGTGGGGCTATATCTAAAGAGTAATCAGATGCACGACCTTGCTGATTTGTTGAAAGAGTCCAAGGGAGATGTTGAAAAAGAATCTATTGAACTGAATATCGAGGAACTCAAAACCGCACTCTCTAAAGTGGATTCTCAGATGAAATTTCTTCCTGCTACAGCACAGGTGCATGTCATGTTATCTGCAAGTTGTGTTCTGTTTTCTGCTTATGTTTCTTTAATGATACGACTTAAGGTTTCTTAAACCGCATATCAGGTTGCATCTCAGCAAGGCACCTACCTGGCCCAGTGCTTTAATCGGATGGAAGAGTGTGAGAAAAATCCAGAGGGTCCTATCAGATTTAGGGGAGAAGGGCGCCATCGCTTCAAACCCTTTAGGTAACATGATCATATTATTTAATAGCTTTAGTTTTATGGGCTCTCTACCTTGACATGATGATGAAATGATGAGTATGAATCAAGTTGGTCAATGTTTTCCTCATTACTACATGGTTGATTGTCCCTGAAGGTACAAGCATTTAGGTCAATTCGCTCCTCTAGGAGGAGAGCAAACCGCTGCACAACTTCCTGGCGATTGGGTTTCAATTGGACACAGCTCTCAATGGCTGTGGTATTCTGTCTATGCAAGGTAGTGAGTTTTCCTTTTGCTTAATGTCATATTATATTCTTAAAACTTAAAATTTAAGACTCATAATGCATTCTGAGTATAAAGTTACTAAAGCTTCATCCAATGATTTGAACAGCAAGCAAGTTAGCTGGCGCACAAGGGCGTTAGTAGTATCAGACTGGACAAGACGCTTTATTTTTGGGAGGGATTCAAGTCAAATCTGAAAGAGTTTCAATATTTTGCAGAAGTTTTGCAGTGGCAATATTGCAGAGGTCGTCAATTTTCACTTGATATTTATATACGAATCTTTTTTTTTTCCAATTAATTTTTGAATAAGACGAACGAACTCCCAGTGGGAATGTCTCAGATGGGATTTGTCATTCCAGTTTATGTGTGAATTTTTTACACTTTCCTTTCATGCTTCTGGTGTTAGAATTGCGGCATTTGTGAATCTATGAGTTTGCAGATTTATTTCGAAGATGTTGGCTTTTCACAGGTAATCATTCCAGTTTTATTGGTTAAATATTTTAATATTAAGTTTTTTTTTTTTTTTCTATTTCTGATCGAGGAAATAATCTCTTGAAGACTGGTTTTACAATTTTTCCCCAACATGGCATGTTTTTTATTATATTATTATATGGCAGAAGATAAAGTTATATTTTCTTATTTTGTGTATAATATAATCAAATCATAATATTTTCATATTAGACCTTTATTTTTTCTAACAACCAAATATTTATCCTTTTTATCCAACATAGAGCAAAATATGTTTACAACAATTAAAAAGACGGATAAACCTCTTATTATAAATAGAGAACAATTAAGCAAAAATTAATATTATGTCGCTATCTAAAATGTAATCTGTTCATGAACTATTTCATTATAAATCAAAACATACTACCATTTTATAGGATAACTGTGATTTAGTAATCAACCACCACTTCAAAATACCACTTCTAAAATTTATATTTAAAATACTTACAAAATAATCTAAATTTATCTTTACTTTACTTTACGTTAAACACCTTTTAATCCTAATAATTTTTTTTATCCTTTAACCCTAATAAAAATTAATTCTTTAAGATAGTCAGTATTTTCAATTAATTAGCAGCTTAGTGTGACTTAAAAACATGCTATTTCCAATATCGCATAGCCTAAATCTAATTGAAGTTACTTTGCAATGATATGTAAACTGTTACTTCTATCTGTTTGTGTCAATGCAATTTCTCAATAAGCTTGAATAATGTTGATAAACATTTTAAAAGATAAAAGTACCTGAATTAATGCATGGAGATAATATACTGATTATAATGTTGATTAGAATGTTACTTGTGTAGGATGAGACCATATTATTCCTATATTTTATCCTCATCGTTTTTACAGAGTAAAAATGTTTCAACAATTTCAAATCCTCTTACAGCATTTTCCAACTAATAACCCTTTTGTACATTGACTTTTTATGTTAACAAAATATTAAATGTATTTTTAATATTTAAAAAATAATGGAATAATATTACATTGCTAAAAACAGTTTTTCCCAAATCCAATATTTTTAGAGTAAAAGCTGTTCAAAGTGAAGGCATGGAAGTCTATAAAAAGGTGTTTCAATGATAAGAAAAATATTCATCCTTAACATAATACCCTATTTTATCCCATTGGTCTTCATATCACGATCCTATTTATAATATATCCATGAAGTTAGTCGATGACACCATTACAATGTATTGATTTTAATGCATTAATATTATATACATATACATACATACATATATATATATATATATATATATATATATATATATATATATATAATTTTTGATAGATTGGGCCTAAGATGACTCACGACCTTGTGGGCCTTTTTTAGATGATACAAAAATTTGGATGATAAACAGTAAACATCACGTTTAATTATGTGGGTGTTTGTTTCGGGGGAATCTATTATTTTTCATGAATGCAATAGATGCTAAATCCAAAATGCATTAAAAATTGTATTTTAAAACGATTTTTGAAATATTCATTTATGGTCTTGAAATTAACCTGAAGAGTATAACAGATTCTAAACAAATCAAACATAACCAAAAAACTTAAGCTAAGGTGGATATATAGGACTACGCCCAAGCTAGTGATCCAAAAAAATAATCAGAAAATTCATAAAATCTGACTAGATTCTTCAGGACCCTGATTCGTGATCCTGTCCTATATTATTAGGAAAATGTTAATTGTCATATACATAATGTCACCAATAATAATATCCATGAAAATTATTTATTGATTTATTAAATTAGTTTATAATTCTCAGCAAGGAATACTTAACCAAAATAAGAAAGGACAGAATTATTTTATTTTGATATTATGTAAGTTAATTGTACAAGTTGCTTTATCATTGCAAGGACATATCTCATATTATTATTGGCATCGATATGATTCTATCGTCTTTGAATTGATTTAGCCAAATTTATTCTTAGCTTTTGTCCAAGATAAATTAATTGTATTCTATGCATCTAAAAGCGATTCTTTGATACCCATAAACATGCTAGTAAGTAAGAGTTTCGATTATATTTCTTATTCAGATTCAATCTAACAGTTAAACATCACTGCCATTGAACTAAGCACAGGTATAGAAAAATTCCCCGAACTAAAAAGCTCAAAACCTTTCACGTGATGTCCAATGGTTCATGTAAAAATGATGAAGCTAGGTCCATTCTGAATAGATAACATCATACATGAATAGTGAATGGTAAAAAATAATTAAAAAGTTGGCTCATATACGTACTAAAGTGGGTGCTACTGCTAGATTTTGTGCTTCTTTATGGTGCATCGATGATAAGATACAGCACAATACAGTTCTCACATCCTTAAAGGTGCCAAGAATACAAACTCTGGCGTTGCCGACAAAGGATACATGCCCCGTAAACCATGAAATATGTTCTGCTATGCTCTTACATAAAGCTTAAACGTCCACTTCTAATGTAAGGCCAACTTTCAATAGAGGAAAAGGAACTAGAACACAATTGACGTTCATAAATGGGGTCTTGTCAATCACAAAAATAATGGGATCTTTAAGCATGGATGGTCATGAGAAACCAAGAACAACCCTTCTCCATTTGGTCAATGCACATACAGAATATTGATGGTGTAGAAACTTTAGAGTCTGTTGAAACTTCTTGGATCACTGTTTCACGTAGAATCCTTTTCATGAATTACTTAGAAATGTTGTTATCCTAAATAATGTGTTGGTTGGATACATAAAATATGCAGTTTAACATTAAAAAACAGTATACTATAATTCTACACACTCATCAATCAACTAGACGATAAACCATGATCTAATCGTAATAATCAAACAAACTTTTGTATCTTGATAAGATGATCAAGATTAGAAGTTAAACATCATTTTCAATAATTCATGTAAATAATAAAAAATCTCCAGCCTAAGAAATTATTAAGTGGAGGATGTCTCACTCGTCATGTTTCTTTCTAAAAATGATTGTGACAATTCAGATTTTTGTTATACATGTCATTGATCAAATATTACAGTCAGAGTTGAGATAAATAGATGGGACAAACATTGTAGTAAAAATCTGTGATAAAATTCAACTCGCGCTTGAAAGAAGACCATTAAAAGTATAAAAATATAAGTATAAGATGAAAGTCTTACATTAAATAAAAATAACAAACAAAGTTAAAAGATATATAAGAAAAAAAAAACCACAAATACTAAACTTTAAAAGTTTAGATTAAAAATAATATGATGTCATTTGATAGAGAACTCATATTTCGTTTAGTGATAAAACTTCCTAATATATCCTGCAGAAAGATTCTCTCTCTCTCTCTCTCTCTCTCTCTCTCTCTATATATATATATATATATATATATATATATATATATTATCAATTAAAAGAATTGATATAAATGAGAAGCAATGATATAAAATGAGAAATATAACAGAGGTGCTTCACCCCTTTTGAAAAAACAAAAAAATCAGTTATATTTACAAAACCTAACATTATCACTATACGGATTTTTAGGATAGTGAATATATATATATATATATATATATATATATATATATATATATATATATATATATATATATTTAAAAAATGTATATATGTATTTTTGTTTGTAATAAAATAATTGTATATATATATGAGTGCAAAAC
>Ga0099825_1010080_pt1 | contig 10479 bp, 7 predicted proteins | sample SiratroredBW_FD_76838 | JGI IMG/M metagenome (GOLD analysis project Ga0099825, IMG submission 76838) | Root nodule microbial communities of legume samples collected from California, USA - Siratro red BW | ecosystem: Host-associated > Plants > Roots > Nodule | place: USA: California | collected... | reverse complement strand
TTTTTTTTTATGACATATTGGTGTATAGTCCAACTTGGTCTTCTCATTTACAACATTTAGAAGTTGTCTTGCAATTATTAAGGAAACATAAATTGTTTGCCAAGTTATCTAAGTGTTTATTTGGACTTACTCAAGTCGAATACTTAGGTCACACGGTTTCAGGTCAAGGAGTAGTTGTGGATGCTTCCAAGGTACAAGCTGTGTTAGCTTGGCCTCTTCCTACTAACCTCAAGTAGTTAAGGGGATTTCTGGGCCTTACAGGTTATCATAGGAAGTTTATCAAGGGTTATGCATCTATTGCAGCCCCTTTGACAAATTTGCTCAAGAAAGACAATTTTAATTGGGATGTTGATACTATTGCAGCTTTTGAAACACTCCAATCTGCCTTAACTCAGGCTCCAGTTCTTGCTATTCCAGATTTTTCTAAGGCTTTTGTACTAGAAACAGATGCATCAGGGATTGGTATAGGCACAGTGCTGAGTCAAAACAATCATCCAGTTGCTTACAAGTTGTTGTTGCCCTCAACTGCTCGAATTCATTCTGTTTTTCATGTGTCACAGTTGAAATTATGCAAGGTGTTCATCAACAATCATATATCCCACTTTCTCTGATTACAAATGACATTGGTCCTATATTACAACCAGCAGATATTTTGCAATCTAGAGTTAATCTCAAGGGAGACAAACATACTCCTCAAGTCTTGGTACATTGGAAAGGCATTGATGCAGAACATGCTACTTGGGAGGAATTTACCTATATACAGCAAGCTTATCCTGACTTCAACCTTGAGGACAAGGTTGATTTTGATGGGGAAGACAATGTCACAAGTGGAAATAACACAAACACAAGGACAGTTAAGGAAATGGGCAGGGAGAAGAATAATGAAAAGGTGTCAAGTGATGCAATGATTGTGGGTAACAGAAAAAGTTCAAGAATGTGGAAGGCCAATTCACTCATGAAGGATTATGAGTAATTATGAGTGGGGAATATTATTAAATATATAGTAATTGAGAGGAGAGGAAAAGGGGAGCTTTTGTTGAATTCTGTTTCTTCTCTCTATTATCTCTGAGTGTTATCTTCTATGTTCTGTTCAAATCTATTCGTCGTCTTTCAATAATACATACATATATTTTATAATCTTTCTCCAGTTATCAATGATTAATTCATTATCATTTAATTTTTGATTTTTCTTCGTTACAATCACTAGAATAAGAAGTAAGAAGTGTCGATATCTTTTATGAAAAAGTTTTCTTATAAAATACTTCAAATAACTTTTAGGAAAAAGTTTTATTATAAATACTTCAAATAACTTTTGTTGTATAGAAATGATAAAAAAGAATATTTATAATGATTGAATAATTGAAACACTTGCAGTTGATAAATGAGAACTAAATTTAAGTCAAATCGAATGAATATAACAATAAAGTATTTCTATTAGACACGTGTAAGCTCTTAACAATTTTATAAATATTTCTAGAACCTCTTTGTAATTTTTTTTTCTAAAACTGTTAGACTACTCTCGTATAACGTGTAATAGACGAAATATTAAAAAACATTTAAAAGTTGAATTTAACTTCATTATAATAACATTACCATCCGAACGAGTAATATTAATCTTTTTATTTATACTTGTTTTAACATTATTAAAATAATTTATTTTTACTAACTTTAACGACAAAAAGTCTTTTCAATACTTTTCCAACAACTTTTGAGATTTAATATCTATAACTCGACAGAAGAGTCTCTTTATCTTTTAGAACTTACCCAACCAAACTTTATTTTCCTATAAAGACAAAACATGTCTATATTCTCATTTGAGTCCAAGCAGTAATGAAAATCACATGGAGCAGACGCAAAAAACTTAGGACAAATGGTGATGTGGTCAATAAATGTACATGGAATGGTTCACTTAACTACTAATTAACAAAGCCTTATTACAAAATTCTAAATCTTCATCTTCCACTGTACAGCCCGCTGAAGACCTGGCTATTTCCACACAGGGATGCTTCCCACTCTATTGAGGACATCACAATCTGTGACAGTGCCCCAATTATATCCCTCATTTCAGGTCTTTCTATTGGATCTTCTTGCAAGCACCACTCAGCTATTGCTGCCATCTGCTACATTATATTCATCTCAGAGGCACTATATACACCAATGTACATTATTAACATATACAAAAAATAAATATACAAGGTTGAAATAGATGAAAATCACAAAAATTATTTTTTGGTAATGAATATGGTTGATTATTGTTTTAAGGTTTTAAAAGATAAGTAAAGTATGGTGAAGTTGAACAATTACAAGTTATGGATGAATAATCATTAAATCTCTTTATCTTTTACAATCATAGATGAATTATTACCTTGTAGACATCTTCCATCCGATAGCTTGCTTCAAGATTCTTATCTATGGCTTCTTCTAAGGCAATCTCTGGGTCATCCTCTTGGAATATTTTATTAACCTGAATGTGACGAAAGGAAATCTCAATCTATAAAAAGTTTCAGTGAACGAAATTGTTTTCACTCTCAGAGCGAAGAAATTTCAAACATACTCAATCATTTTTCCGATTTTCTTAACACTTACAACACTAATGAGAGATTTCATTTTAATCTCTTCTTGGCTTTCTCGAAATAGCGCTCGTTTCCCTGTTAACAGCTCTGAAAGCACCACTCCAAACGCAAACACATCGGTTTTTGGGGTCACTTGAAGTTCCTTCAGAGATCTTAGAAGGTAAAAAAAAGAAAGTCAATGAAAATAAAATAGAAATAATATTTTTTCCTCAAGAACATTCTTTATCTATAGGAAGATTGTTAAGTGCAGCATCACACTCTATGTGTAACATTTGTGTTGTAATGAACTAAAATTGTAGTTATGATTGAAATGCATAAAACCTTACTCTGGTGGAAGGTAGCCTGGTGTTCCTACAAGCCTGGTTGCTATAAAATTTTCATCATCAGTTCGATTTACTAGCTTTGCAAGTCCAAAATCTCCCACCTTTGAATCAAATCAAATGTCAACTTAATGACGAGAACTATATTTAGTACACAGAATTCATTGTAGCAATGTAATTTGACAAACAAGGGAACTTACTGCTCCACCAAGTTAATCATGAACTATGGTTAACTATATTTCTTATATGAGATAAGAGATAACAGTTCTAAAAATATGAGCATTATGATTGGAGACCACCTTGAGTTTGTTATCTATTTTCTTTTTCTCAGTAACCATTTTTCACTCCTTCAATTTTCTTCGTTTGTACCAATAGCTAAAAGAATTAATGAGAGGCTTTTTTGAGAGAGAAGTATAAAGGATCGAGAAGTAGTGAGAAGTACCTTTGCTCTGAACTTGTCAGTAAGTAGAATGTTGCTACTCTTTATGTCACGGTGCACATATCGTGCTTTTGTATAGTCATGTATATATTCAAGACCTTTTGCAGCATCCAGTGCAATTTGAACCCTAACACTCCAAGAAAGAGCCTGCTTCCCTGTTCCAGTATCATGCTTCAGATTTCACCAAATTTATCTTATAATGTTTACATTTCTTCTGTTTCTGTGGCTTTTTTTGAAACAATTTTTGAGTTTAGTTTTGCTAGGAAAAGAAAGAAAGTACCTTTCAGTAATGGGTCATGAAGATGATCGCTGAGAGATCCATTTGGAACGTACTCATACACCAAATAGAGGTCATCTTCTCCGTTGGCATATCCCAACAGCTCCACCTATAGTCATTATCAAAAAGCACCGTTTTATTTTTCTCAAAACAAAAAACATATTTTTTGTTTATTTAAACAATTAGATTTTAATGGTTCAGTAAAATATATGAAAATTGAAAAAATGAGATGACAAAATGTAATGAAAAAAAAAATGGTTCAACTTAGCTTTGGAAATTGATCCAATTTTGGCTCTTTGATAGATCATATATCAGTGTTATATTCAAACATAAAAACTGTTAACACTAGGTCCAAGAAAATATCATCAGCACTGTTACTTACAATGTTGATATGGTGGATTTTGCACAAGACCTTGAGTTCTGCATAGAACTCTTTGGATTTATTGGACCTCATTTTCTTGACAGCAACCTCCTGCAGTTAAATGATCTCTTGCTTATAGTCAACACATCAAAGGATGTGCTTGCATTGCTGAGGATCATTAAAGAATGTAGCTGCTATTTCCATACCTTGTTCCCTAACACTCCATAATAAACACTTCCATATCCACCACTTCCTATTCTTCGACTTTCATCAAAGTTATTCGTAGCCTCTTCAATCTCCTCAAGGTTGTATACTATTGGTCTTTCTGATTCTAATGAAATAGCATCTGCATGCATGAATAAGTATAGTAGTCTTTCTCTTTCAGTGTATTGACAGAGAGTACCACTAAAAAGTTTTTATTTGAATCATAAGTTGCATCTGTAACGAAAACTTCCTTTTCATTACCTTCTATGTATTCCTTTTGAAAGTTATACTTCGAGGAAATGGTCCTATTGACAATTGATCTTCTAGAGTTAAAGCGTGAATCTTCAGTGCTCATTTGATTCACTTTATTTACCCTGACAATGAGAATGATGGTTGTAATAACTGAAAGGAATGTCACTCCCGCTAAGATACCAATTATTGTTGTTGTCCCCGTAAGTTTCTTTTCTGCAAACAAAGGTAAAAATCAAAAAGAAATTGACTTCAAGAGCTACCGTGAAAAAAAAAGTGTCTATTTAATTTGTTTGGATCAAGATAATGTTTGGAAGTTGTGAATCATGAAGTGGTGATTTCTAATTTCTTTACAAACAGCAGCACGTAGCTAAATGGTAATTTCTGACACAAATTTTGCACACAATTTACATACCTTCATTGTCAGCAGCAGCACTAGATAATAGCCCTGTGGATCCCTTGGGAACAAATAGCACCCAACCAACATCTATGAATTTAAAGTTGGGAGCCAGAACCTTGTTCATGCTCTGCATGTCAGCCAGTGAAGCATTTAGCAGATTTGCAATCACTGTCGGTGTATCATTTGGCTGAACTGTATAGGTGACAACTATTTGAGAGTCACTTTTTGAGCACCCACATGGAATGTGTATTGCTAAATTCTCATCTGGGTGCAACGTACCATGAACTGGCCAAGCTTGGCCACTGAAAATCAGGTTTGAAATATTCACAAAAGTGTCATATGGCCTTACTTTGTAGGTGGTGTCATAGAAATATCCGCTAAGGTCACCTGTATGTTTGCATGAACAAGGTACTTTGATGAGGTAGTCTTGTTTGGTCCCATGCTTTATAGGTGTGATATGGGAAGAGGTAACCGTGTAAAAGGAGGCAATTTGGTGAATGGTGAGATTATGGGATATGTGGTAGAGTAAGGCATTACATGTTGTGATGTTAGCATGGCAATTTAAAGGGGACAAATTAGTAGCTTTGATTGAGACCTGAAAGGCAAAAAGTGTAACAAAAGAAGTTGCTAGCAAAGGGAAAAGAAATGGAAGAAGAGGAGTGAAAGAAGGCATAGTTGTGATCTACAAACTCCCCTGGTGAAGGAGAGAGAAGGAGGAATACATGGAACTAGTTTTAAAGTGCATGGCTTGCTCTTGTCATCACATGCTTGTTGATTCTTTCAAGAAATAAACCTTTTAGTCCTCTATGTTGATATAATCTGGGACCCTTTTCTTGTAGGTTTAGAAACAGTTGTCAAACACAATGTTAACTATTAATGATTGTTACTATATACTAGAGGCAAACCTTACTCAATTGGCACCACATGCTGAACTCTGAAAAGCTACTAAATTCATTTTTTAAATAATATATTGGTGAATGTATAACCCCTTCTATTTACTTCCCAAAATTTTTGTTGGCTGACATGCATGTTATGTGAAATGTCAATAACCTGCATGTCTTTTTCACTATTGCTTTTCACCTATACATATATCAAACTTAAATATAATTAAAGTGAATTTTTAATATTAATCTACTTTTCTTCTTCCTTCTTAATCGTCTTCAACTTAAGATATACTTTTAGATCCCTAAATTTGAAGTACACATCTATTTTTCTCTTCTCTTCCTTGTTATTTGTCCCTTCTTTCTATTACAATACTTCAAACACGACGTATTATACTTCATTATTTAATTATTTTTTATGATGGGACAAGTTTGCAACGTAGAAGTGACAACTAATTAAATTGACGCGGTTTAAAATTTGATACAATGGGTGGAGGAAATGACTAAAAATTTTTATGGATCAAATTGAATATTAATAACTAAATTGAAATTAAGGAAGTTTTGTATGGAGTAATACTTCTAACTTATAGTAGAACATGCAGAACATGCAGAAACTTCATAACAATACTACTAAATAAAATATTTAGAATATCACATGTAAAATACTTCAACACAATCACTACTAGGAACATTATGCCTAAAAAAAGAGGAAGATAAAAAAGAAAAGTGAAAGAAAGAAGATAGTGAAGGATCTAGAAAAAATAAAATGGCAAAGATAAAAAAATAGGTATAAATAATTGAACTTTAAACCTAACTCAATCTTACAAAATCGGTTATAATGTGAGGTTTGCACCCACTTATAAACTATTAAAAGGTCTAATCTCTAGTCGATGTAAGATCTCCAACTCACACATCTCATGCCGAGACTCCTTAACTCAAGCGTGAAACTTATATATAAGGATGGTCTGATAGCGGGTGGTCCGATAGGCCAAAGAACCTTGTTAGGATATATTCTGATACCATATCAAAAGTAGACTTTAAGTTTATCTCAACCTTATAAAACTGGCTTGTAACGTAAGGTTTGCATTTACTTATAAATTATTGAAATGTCTCATCTCTAATGGATGTGGAATCTCCAACACAACAGGAAAAATAAAAAATGAATAAGAAGAAAACAATGAAGAAAAAAAAAGAAGAAAATTGGTGTATTATACCAAATTTAAAGAAAGAACGGGTGAGAAGAAAATAAACATGTTTTACTTAAATTTAAAATGAAAGAAGATAGACGAAGAAAATGAATATTCTTTACTTAAATTTAAAGAAGAAAGAAGAAAAATTAATGATGTTTGTCATGTGATATGTTTTACTAATACAAATAGTGTTAATAAAGTGAATGGTTACACTTATTTTAGGAACTAATTTTAGGTATTTAGTATTTTTATTTCAATAAAAAATAAAATAAATATATAAGAGTATTTTAGAGATACTCAAACTCTTATAAAAATGTACGAAAATATAAAAAATTGTGTAAGAATGTACAGACAGATAAACTTCTTCCCTTAGAAAGTATCTTTGTTTAAAGTTCTTTGTGATAATAACTAGCAGTTACCATGTATTTTTTCAATTTGCAAAACATGTTCTATGGTTGGTTTACAGTTTTTTTTTTCAAATAAATCTTCCTGCTCCTATTTTGTGCCTTTTTCACGCTATCATTATATTCCTTATGTGCAACAGCATCCTAGCATCCTAATACTCATACCCATGTATTTAACTATAAAAGTATATTTATCATTGACTCCTACCGTGAATTATAGTTGAAATGAAATCAGTGTATAAAGGGTTGGAAGGGAATCAAGGTACTATGGTTACATATGTATTTATATGCTTCAATATGATTAAAATGATGTGTTATGTGTGATGATTGAGTTATAGACTCATATGTAATCATTTTGGTTGAAATGAAACCAATGTACTGGGGTTTGAAAAGAAATCAAGGTATCATGATTACATATGCACCTATAAGCTTTAGAATGGTTGAAATGATATAATTATTGTTATAATAGAAGAATGAGTCTATATGCAATCATTTTGATTGAAATGAGATCAGAGTACTGATTGAAAGGAAATCAAGGTACAATGATTGCAAAGGGATCATCGTGGAGTCAACAAATTTGGAATAGAGTATAAAAGATTGTGATTGAATGACAAACTTATTTGTATTTGACTTAAAAATTGATATTTAAATTCTTAAATCTATTCTCTTCAAATCCCTTAACTTTTACAAGTTGAAAACAATGTTTTGCTAGCTTACCCTTGCTTGTCTTGTTGTGTTTGAACTGTGATAAACTGTACTATATACACGAGCAGGTGTAGATGGAAGTTTTGCAGCACCTTAAAGAGTATATGTCCTTAATTTGGTCTTTCTTTTGTCTTGTATACACTTGTATATATGTTTGATGTATTTAAAGACTTTATGACCTTAAGTTGGTCTTTCTTTTGTCATGTAGATAGTTGTACATAAGTGATGTACATGTTAATACTTAGTAGTATATAGAAGTTAATTATTTTGAGAAATCATTTTTTGATAGTTTCGCTTAAGCAAGAGAATCTCGCTTAAGCAAATTTTTTCGGAAGTTTGCCTGAACGAGCTCTTTGTAAAAAAAAAACAGGTGCTCTTGGATCGATTTTTTTCTCAAACGAAAAGCATTTCTCTCAAGCGAGGTCCATTCTCGCTCAAGCTAAAAAAAATATTTTTTTTGTTTTTCTTCTTTTCTTCTTTTGTTTATACTTTTCTTTCTTCTTTATTAATTATTTTTTTGTCTGAGATTATATTTCATTTATTCATAATTTTCTTTATTATAGAATGAGAAATTTGATAGAATTTTTGGATTATTAAAAAGAATACGAGATGTTAAATCAAGAAATAATGTCAAAGATCACTTAAGATGAATCTCAGCACACAATATCACATTAGTACCACGTCATGCTTTGTCATTAACCAATGCGACGGTATTAAGAGAAATGATCACATTTACTCATTTTAAATAAAATTGAGAACTTTAAAAATCACGGGAATGCATTGAAAAAAAAAGTCTTAATATAGAGATAAAAAGCCTATTTATCCAACATATAAATAGCTTAAATACAAAAAATAAATAAATAAATAAAGGGAGGAAAGAGAAGAAATTTCTCGTAAAATTTGTATGCTTGTAATCACCTTTATGAGGTTTTTCATTGTTATTAATGTAATCTTCATTTTTAAAATATTTCGGTAATATATATACACATAATTATTCATTTATATTTGATGTTGATTTCATTAAGTTTAATGCTTAAATCTATATGACATAGAATCTAAGTTCTCAACCAAAACGGATTCTTATAATTTTAATTAAATGAGATTGGTTGATATGTTAAAATATTATAAACAAATTTTAATATATCAAACGTGTCTAACTTCGATCATGATGCTTGAATGTTTGTTATATGATTGAGAAACCAATATTTAATAAAACAACTTATATTTAAGAAATAAAATAAATAATTTTAAAATATCGATATATATATATATATATATATCAATGGAAGAGAATATATTACACTTATATTGATGGAATATAAATGAGGTGAACGATGAAATTTATTTATCAAAGTTTTAAATTTATTTAAATCAACCTTTAATTAAATGTTTATTATTATTGTTACTTTAAATTAAAAAAACAAACATGGAATCAAATCAATTTTTGTTATAAATATAATTGAGAAGATATTTGTCAATTCCCTCTCATTTAATAATTTAACCCTATTTGTCAACGTCGATTAAAATAGGTGCACTTAGAAAAAAACAATAATCAAGTGTTATGTGTTTGTTCATTTATAATATAATAACTTATTGATTGTTAAATTATTTTCATTTCTTTTAATATTAATCCTTAAAAAATAAATAATAATTTAGGTATCAGCAAAACTTACTTTTAATATAATGCTTGATGATCCGATAGGATTTCGACTTACTCAAATCAAAGAGAAAAGTAAAAAAAATATATATATATTTCAACCAAAATTAACAAAAAAAAAATATCTTGACTATATTATTTTTAGACTATATAATTTATTAAAATCGTACTGTTCTGGATGGGATGTATTTTAGGTCCAAAATAAAATAATAGGTGTGAAAAATAATTCACTTATAACATGAAATTGAGTAAGTGTATGTTCGACGGGTTCTTCCTGCACCCTAATAGGTGTTTCCTGCACCCTAATAGGTGTTTCCTGCACCCTAATAAAAGTTTTTAGATGCCAACTTTGCCCTCAACTAATGCAGTGCAGAATACGAAATTACCCTCCACCCTATATGCACCCTAATATCTCCATCCGGGTTAGGTTCTTCATTCCCCATTGTGAACCCTAAGTGCATCCCGCCGCCAGGAAGTTGCCGCCGTTCAACCTTTGTCGTTCAACGTGAGCTTTCTGTATCACGCAAACGTTGCCTCCTGCTTCTCATCCAGTTCAGATTTTTCTTCATCCGGTTAACATCATCTTCATCCCGATTGTTCCATTTTTTGATTTATTTTCTTCAATCGTTCAAGTAAGTAATTTATACCATTTATTAGCAATTAGTAAGTTCAATTACTAATTAGAGTAGTTAATTTGAGATTTGGTGCATTGTCGACGGCGAAGGGAGAAGTTCTCCGATTTCGGGCATGAGAACCGGATACGCATCATCCGGTTCTACATTTGATTTTGTTATGAGAACCGGATGACACCCTCATCCG
>Ga0099825_1010078_pt1 | contig 10482 bp, 4 predicted proteins | sample SiratroredBW_FD_76838 | JGI IMG/M metagenome (GOLD analysis project Ga0099825, IMG submission 76838) | Root nodule microbial communities of legume samples collected from California, USA - Siratro red BW | ecosystem: Host-associated > Plants > Roots > Nodule | place: USA: California | collected... | reverse complement strand
ATTAATTTATATATTAATTTTATAAATATAATTATATATATATAAATAAAATATATAGATCATATATATAAAAAAATATATTATAATTTAATATATAAATAAATATAAATATATATATATATATATATATATATATAAAATATAATAAAAGAAAATATTAAAATTAAAAAAATTTATATACTAAATTAATTTATATAATTAAAATCTTTAATGATATATTTAATAATAATAATAATAATATAAATGTGACATAATAAAAATAAATATAATTATTTATAATAAATATAAATTTATTACAATAATAATAGTGTGTAAATTTAAAATAAAAAATAATACATTTAATTTATTGATTATATTTAACAATTTAATAATATTTTATTAAATTGAATTAAATAAAGTTAATTGTATTATTAATTTTTTTCAAATATTACTAAAACTATTTAAATTAATTAATTAAAAAATATATTATTTTTAATTGTTTTTAAAGTTAAAGGTAAAAAACATAATTACAGAATTTTATTTATTAAAAAATAATTTAAAATTAATTTATACATATCCCATCATTTATAAACTTTTAAGAATATCTCTTTTAAATTTCTCTAAATCTTACTATCGGTCTATTAATTCAAATAATCTTATCACTTTATACAATCTACTCAAATTCATTAAAATCTATTTTCTCAACTGAAGTATAAAAAGAATTATTAATATTTATGTCAATTAATGCTAATAAAAATCAATGTAAAAAATATAATAAATAAATAAATTATATATAATTACAAAAATATAAATATATGGAAGATAATAAAATTGTGTTTCACTCATTAAGAAGTAATATAAAGATTTTAAAATAATTAATTAAGTTTAAATTTTTCTTTGATTATTTTCAGTTAAAATTTCAGTAAAATAATTATTTTATTAGTTATTTAAAATTTTTATATTTTATAATTGAATATTATTATGAATAAATATTGTTTTGAATGTCATTCTTTATGGGTAAATAAAATAAGTTTTAAGTATTTTTAAGTTAGTTTTTATTAAAAAAATGTTATATTAGTGTTAAAATATTTATATTTTTTAATTAAGTATCTATCTTCCATTAAAGTAATGTAATTGTTTGATTTTAGAGTTTCAAATTTGAATATTAAAAAACAAAGTTTTAAAATCCTAATTATATCTTTATCAAAACAATATCATTTTATTTTATAAATTAAATACTAAAAAAAAATTAAATCATTCATATGACGACACAAAACAATATGTAATAAATAAAATTATGATTTTAAAACTTCATTTTCTTTAAATGTTAAGTTTCTGGTAAATAAAAGTTTTATAAATAAAATATTCTTAACTCTTACATCATAATATACTCTTATGCTTTCATTAAAAATTAATAAAGAAAATTCCTTATATATTATAACATTATCAACTATTTTAGTCCTTTTAAAGGAATAATTTATAATTTCATCCTAAACTTCATTGTCAATAAATACAAAATGTTCAAAATTATCTTAAACCTTATCATGATAAGATAATAGACAATAGAGGAGGGACCGTCCAATAAATTGCATTTAATATCAAAATCATTAATAAATCAATATATCATATTTATATTTTTTTCACACATTTAATATAAATTTAATCATACCTTTAATTAATTTTTTATTTTCTTTGATATAATTAATTTTGCATTAAAGATTCTTAATTTTTATGCAGTAACAATTACTTTTGTTATAAATAGACGTTTAAAAAAGTAATCATTAATTTAATCTCAAGTTAAATATAAAGTGAATTTCTTTTTCTTAATTAACTTTGAAACATAATTATTATAATCCATCAGCTCTCATATTATTTGTTAGAAAAATAATGAAAATAAACAAGAATTGGAACAAAAACTCAACATAAAAAAATGAAATTAAATATATAAATTTTTTTATTACATATTATTTAACTTCCTTATTTTTATTTAACATAAGACTTAAACTTTTATATATATATATATATATATAAATAAAAGTTACACAAATTGAGAAGACGATAGGAAAATTCTCTTATTTTATTTTATTGATAACCAAATCCAATATCAAAGTTTAATAAAATTTATAACTTTGTCATACTTTAACTCATTTAAAATATACTTAGTCAATTACAATATCATATAATAATGTAAAAGAAAGAACACGTATAATTCTAAAATAAAATATATAATAAAAGAAAGACGTTGATTGATAATTTTTTTAGTATGAGTGATTTCATCTTGATTTTTATTCTTAATATTTTTATATCAGTGACTCCATATTACTATTTCTATTTCTATTTTACTGGTATAATATATTATTTTTTTATTCGAAAATATATTTAAATATAATGAAAGAGAATGAAAAACACAATAACAATATATTTTGTTGTTTGATTAAAGAAAGCAATATATATTAATTCAAACTTTTATCTGGGATAATAAAATAAAAAATACATTTGACTAAAATTTTCTTCTCTAGGTACATGATCCTCGTCCTCTCCGGCTAAAATTAACAAAGAGTAAAGAGTATTCAGTTTAAGAACTCCACCATTAATTTTTTTTACTTTATATTTTAAAAATTTTAAACACTAAAATCAAAGAAGGCTGAGATCTCAAAAAAAAAACTTTATATTATAAAGAAGTTTGGTAAATAAAAAACAAATTCCTATTAGAATACATATTCTCGTACGATGACTTCGAAAACAGTGAATGAAAAGATTCCATCTAGTGCAAAGAATGTACAATATTACTAACTTTTGAGTATTTATATATAACTGTGGTTTACATATAAGTACTTTCTTATAATAAGTGCTAGAAGTAGATTATTACTAATTTCGTTGATGAATAATCCCTATCGAAAAATTTAGTTGACTATTTTTAACAAAGTATCACCTCTTAGATAACTTTTTTTATTCACATAATTGAAACTTGGAAAATTTCTAAAGAAAAAAATGTCAAACTTTAATGTTACAAATTTATGAAAATTTATGCATAGGGTTGAATCATAATCATTTGAACTTTGTTAACCTAACCTGTTATAAGGTGGGATTAATATTTAATAATTTGATGCTTTTGAGGAGTTGGAAATTTTGAATTGAATACTGTGGTTTTGTAATCTGTGGATCAAAGTACATCCACCCGAGTCCATGGTTTTGTATGTGGGTAATTTAAATGTTGCATTTCATTTTATTTTTTTTTTCTCTCTCTGTTTTCTATCATTTTCTTAATGACCTCATGAGTGTTCTGTTTATCAGAATTTGCACTTTGCTTGCTTTTTGGTCCGAAAGATCATAAATGGCCTTTGCTGAGAAGGGATATTTATTTCAAACATGATAAACATGATTTTTGAACAAATAAATAAAACATAAATTATCATAAAAAAAGGATAATATTCTTCTGTAAAAATTGATAATTATTTTAATCTAGTACCGTCCTTGGTTGTTTTGCTAACACCGTATATTTTGATTTAGTGGTTGACAAAACTTTATCTAATAGTGAAAAAAAATAATTAGATACATGTTTTCTTCTTGTTGTTTTAGCACGAACTTCTCATTAAACCTGTAAAAAAATTAATTACATAATTTTAAAATCAATTTTAACTCAAATCAAAAAATTACAGAATTAATTTTATTTAGAATCGGTTCAGTAAATGTTCATGTAAATACGCGTTAATATAAGTAGTGATTATGGTATAAGATTTGATAAAGAAAACATTTATAGGATTCCTATGTCACCTGTGGTAAGAAACACCTAAATTACCAATTCAAAGATAATATAAATAAATTTTAAAAATGTTTATGATTTTCTTTTTAACTTTTACCATGCAAAATGCATTTGTATTAGAAGTGTTGTATTACTTGTATCAATTTGTGGATATTCTGTTGAAATATTCTATCTCAGAACTTGTGTTGAAGCCAAGCCATTGAAAAATTAAGCAGAAAAGTTTTGACCTCTCACTGTAAATATGTGGTTTCTCTAATAAATGGACTTTTTCTAAATGATGGTTTTTATTGAACGATATTTTGAGATTCTTTTTCCTAACTAGCAAATATATCGGTAAAATTTTCCTAACACGCTACTTTTTAATTTTACAAGAATAACACGGATTATTGTATAAAGGTCATAATTTATATCAAATTTTAACCTCCTCTTCAAACATATTCTGTAAAAAAAAAGCTCAGAATTCGATTTTTAAAAATTAAAATTCTCACTTTTTCATAATAAATTATGATATTATGATAAGTAAAAATAAAAACGTGTTCCCGAAAAAAAAATTATTGACATTTATACTAACTGACAAAAAATCGAGATTTTGAAGCAAACTACATTTTATTTCTGTGAAAATATTTAATCTAATGAAATAATGGTACGAATTAAAAGTATAATCATTTAAATAATTTTTATATGTTATTTTCATAAATCTTATAATGTGACATAAACAAAAATTCACTCCAATAACAAGACTATCTCGTTTTAATTTAATTTTAGAAGTCTTACCATTAGCTTACATATATCAATACTTAAAATAATTTATTTATTAACATCTCATCTTTATAACATGGAAATTCTATACAATCCACTAAAACAAAAACAATTTTACATCATACATTCTAATAAGTTAATGTTTTTTAACTTAAAAATAATCTTCATAAGCAATTAATCGCGTAGATAACCTTACAATTTTTCCTTTCATTATAAATACGTGTTGTCATGTTAAAAAAGGTAGCTTATTTGGTATCTATAAAAAGTAAGCCCTGTACTATGGTTATATTTTCATACAATTTTCCAAAATAAATAATTTTATAAAAATCAGTAGAAATATGTATCATACAGTTATAACATGGCATGCTTATGTGTAATAATAATAGTAATAATAACAAGAAGAACGTATTATTAAAATAGAAAGGCCATAGAATTGTTTACGAAGCTGGCAGAATATTGAACAGTAGCTTCGCCCTTGGAGTTAATATATTCATTTTCTTTAGCATCCGAAATTTGACATATTTTTCCAAACTGGAATGTGTAGAAGAATTTTATAAACCATTTAAAAGTAGGTAAAAATAAAAATGCGTGAAGTGTATAAATATATCCAAAATAATAAAATTGTGTTTCAAGATTTTAAAATACTTAATTAAGTTTATTTTTCTTTGATTATTTTTAATTAAATTTTTAGTAAAATAATTCTTCTATTAATTTTTTTTTTCAATGGAGTCTTATGATTTGATTTTGTTAGTAGAAGTGATGTAAATATTGTTTTGTATGTTATTTTATAAGTGTCTCAACATGAAAAATAAAAAAATAGTATAGTTAAATTTTAAATACTTTATAAATTTAAGTATTTTTAAGTTGGTCTCTATTGAAAAAATAATTATATTAATATGAAAAATATTTATATTTTTTAATTGAGTATTGAATATTTATATTATTCAGTTATGTGCTATTATTTTATTTGCAGCTTCAAACTTAGACATTAATTGAAACCTTAATTATATCTTTACTAAAACAATGTTATTTTATTTTATATATTAAATATTAAAACAAAAAAGTTAAGTCATTCATGTGACGACACAAAACAATAACGTTTAGTAAATAAAATTATGATTCTAATACTTCATTATTTTAATGTTAAGTATGTAATAAATAAAATTTGTATAAATAAAATATTACATCATAATATGCTTTTATTTTTTCATCAAGAGTTCATAAAAAAATTTTCCTTATAAATTACAATATTATCAACTATTCTAGTCAGTTTAAAGAAATAATTTACAATACTGTAATTTATATAAATACTGTAATTTACAATATATAAAAGAAGATAATTTATACCGAAAGCTTCATAAACAAGCTACACGAACTGAAAGGCAAAAGGGAAACAAAAAAAAATTCTTATTTTTATTGATAACCAAATTCAATATCAAAGTTTAATAAATTTTGTTACTTTGTCAAAATTTAACTCGTGCTATTTAAAAGTTATATTATCACTGTACAGCTACCAAAGTCATTATAACTAATTAATTAGACCATTCCAGAGTTTTGACATTTTTTTTTTTTTTTCAGAATATGAATACGTTGAAAAAAAGTGTATCTCTCCTTATCAAATATACTTAGTCAATTACATCAAGACCTTCAGATATCATATAATAATGTAAAAGAGAGAACACGTATAATTCTAATTCTAAATACATGATAAAAGAAAGACATGGATTGATATATATATTTTTTTAATATGAGTGATTTCATGTTGACTTTTTTTCTTAATTTTTTTATATCAACGACTAGACAAAGATAATTATGTAACAACAATAACTTAAAAAAGTAAAAGGTGGGTTGGTTTAAAAGAAATAAAAATAAAAATATATATATAAGTCTAATTATTGAGAATCTTAATCACACATAAGATCATTAAAATTAAGATAGATATTTTCCTTCAATAAATAACTTATTTCAAATAACATATAAATAGAATTATTTTGAATGTATTTGTATGTTTGAGCTTTAAACTCAAAACCACTAATTAAAATAGAATAATCCTACTTAAGTTAATTCACGTTTAATGAAAAATATAGTATATACTAATGACATGCATTTACAAATTAAATATGAAATATCTAAGATAAAAATAAAATATATTCTACAACATTATATATGTAATAATTGTATTTCTAGTATACTTGTATAAGATGGTTGTAGTAAGAAAATTAAAGTTGACTTTAGCCTAAAATTATATTTTTTAATATTTTTAATTATATAATATTTTTTTTGGCAAAATATTTAAATATAATAAAAGAGAATAAAAACACAATACATTTTTTTTGTTTGATTAAAGAAAGCAATGTATATTAATTAAAACTTTTATATTAGATAAAAAACATAAAAAATATATTTGACTAAACTTTTCTTCTCAAGTGACATGATCCTCGTCCTCTCCCGGTTAAAATTAAACAAAGGGTAAAGAGTATGCAGTTTAAGAATTCCACCATTAATTTTTTTTTTTTACTTTATATATTAAAAAATTTTAAATCCTAAAATCAAAGAAGGCTGAGATCTCATTCAGTTTTTCTCCCTTTTCAACTAGATGAAAAGCAAAAATGTTACTTTTATTTTGGATATTTTATTTGCTCTTATGGAACAGTGGTTTTTTTTTTTTTTTTACAGAATTAATGCTACTTTCTACTTTAACATCATTTACATTGATTGAACCAATTCATTCCAAAATAGCTATCACATAAGCCTTTCTTTTCTCCTTCAAACGGATTTTACTATCAGCAAAAATAAATAAATAAACTTTATATTATAAATATGTTTGACAAATAAAAAATAAATTTCTTGTATTAGAATACATATTCCCTCACATGATGACTTTGAAAAAAGTGAAAGGAATGATTCCATCTAGTGCAAAGAATGTACGATATTACTAACTTTAAGAGTATTTATATATAACTGTGGTTTACATATAAGTACCTTCTTATAATAAATACTTGACGTAGAATATTACTAATTTCGTTGATGAATAATCTCTATCAAAAAATATAGTTGACTATTTTAATAAAGTACCACCTCTTAAATACCTTTTTTTTATTCACATTATTGAAACTCGAAAATTTTCTAAAGAAAAAAAATGTCAAACTTTAATGTTACAAATTTATGAAAATTTATGCATAGGGTTGAATTATAATCATTTAAATTTTGTTAACCTAACCTATTATAAGGTGGGATTAATATTTAATAATTTGATGCTTTTGAGGAGTTGAAAATTTTGAATTGAATACTGTGGTTTTGTAATCTGTGGATCAAATTACATCCACACCAATCCATGGTGGTTTTGTATGTGGGTAATTAAAATGTTGCATTTCATTTTTTTTTCTCTCTCTGTTTTCTATCATTTTCTTAATGATCTCATGAATTATCAGAATTTGCACTTTGCTTGCTTTATTTCAAACATGATAAACATGATTTTTGAACAAATAAATAAAACTTAAATTATAATAAAAAAAGGACAATATTCTTCTGTAAAAATTGATAATCATTTTAACCTAGTACCGTGCTAGTTATTTTTGCTAACACCGTATATTTCGATTTAGTGGTTGACAAAACTTCATCTAATAGTGAAAAATAATCAAATACATGTTTTCTTGTTGTTTTATTACGAACTTCTCATTAAACACGTAGAAAAACTAATTACATAATTTTTAGTATTAACTTTACTTTCATTAAACACGTAGAAAAACTAATTACATAATTTTTAGTATTAACTTTACTTTCATTAAACACGTAGAAAAACTAATTACATAATTTTAAAATCAAATATAACTTAATCAAAATTACAAAATTAATTTTATTTAGAATCGGTTCTTTCAATGTTCATGTAAATACGGGTTAATATAAGTAGTGATGATGGTAAGATTTGATAAAGAAAACATTTATAGGATTCCTATGTCACCTGTGGTAAGAAACACCTAAATTACCAATTCAAGGATAGTATAAATAATTCTTAAAAAAGTTTATGATTTTCTTTCTAACTTTTACCATGCAAATTGCATTTGTAGTATTGTATTACTTGTATCAATTTGTGGATATTCTGTTGAAATATTCTATTACTTGTGTTGAAGCCAAGCCATTGAAAAATTGAGCAGAAAAGTTTTCACTTCGCACTCTAAATTTGTGGTTTCTCTAATAAATGGACTTTTCTAAATGATGGTTTTTAGTGAACGATATATTGAGATTTTTTTTTCCTAACTAGCAAATATATCAGTAAAATTTTCCTAACATGTTTTTTTTTCTTTTTTTTTACAAGAATAACACGTATTATTGTGTAAAGGTCATAATTTAGTTATCTCAATATCAAATTTTAACTTCAAACATGTTCTGTAAAAAACGAGTTCAGAATTCGATTTTAAAAAACTAAAATTCTCACTTTTACATCATACATTGTGTTTTAACTTAAAAAAAAAAAAATAAGAATGTCTCGTCTTTATAACATGAAAATTCTAAACAATCCACTAAAGCAACTATGTCTACATAAACAATTTTACATCATTCATTGTGTTTTAACTTAAAAAAAAAAATAATCTTCATAAGCAATCAATCGCGTAGATAACCTTACAATTTTTCCTTTCACTATGAATATGGGCTGTCATGTTCATAAAGGCAGCTTATTTGGTATCTATAAAAGGTAAGTCCTATACTATGGTTATATTTTCAGACAAATTTCCAAACTAAATCATTTTATAAAAATCAGTAGAAATATGTATTATAAAGTTATAATATACCATGCTTATGTGTAATAATAATAGTAATAATAACATCAAGAACGTATTATTAAAATAAAAATAATATTTTAACATATATAACAACCATATTATAATATATTTTTAAGGGCATTATAGTTATTATGAAAATAAAATATTGTATTTATAAAGAAAAAAATGAAAAGTAAAATAATAATTATTAAATGGTCGTAAAAATCTATTTAATGTCAACTATCATTGTTCTTATTAAAATAGAAAAGGCGAATGAATTTTGAAGTCCAAACGCGGTTAAGAATTAAGAATGTACAGTGACTAACGTAATCAAATTTATCCAATTATGCCGATTAAAGTTGTATATGTATAATATGCAATTGTTTTCTTTGGCATCTGAAATTTTTCCAAACTGCAATGTGTAGAAGAATTTTATAAACCATTTAAAAGTAGGTCAAAAAAATGCGTGTGTAGTGTAGTAATACATGTTAGAAGGGCGTGATAAAAACACAAGTTTTGACAACCTCTGATTCTTTCGGTATGTTTGTATTAGGTAGGTGTCAAAATCACAAGGTGGAATCAAACTGCACATCTGCATTTGGCAACCAATCGGGGCCTTGGATAAAGGACTGCACAGTGAACTTATCAGCATCTTGGTCGGTGAGAGTGGGCTTATAACCGGCCCATTTGACCCTTTGGGCCACGTCAGCTCCAGGCCCAGTGTTCTGATATTCTGCATAGAAGATGGTACTTGCAGGTTCCACGTTAGGGACCCAACTCATCCACCCCACCGGATGCAGGAATGAGCCAATATCAGATTGCATGATGACAGTGGTGGAGAAATCTTTCCATGGCCTGCCAAGGTATGTGGGGGCTGTGAGATTGTTGCCCAGGGGAGTAATCGTTGATTTCTGAACTATAATTCCAGTGTTCTGGTTAGGGTCTTTCTTGCCCTGAGCTGTGATGGTGTTGAACTGGTTTGGCAGGGGCTGTCTTGGCATTATCTTGCAACTTTGGAACACAACAGCTGCATTGCCAAATATGAAGTCTATGGTGCCTGTAATGTCACAGTCACGGTAGAATTGGCGGTTGGAATGCGCATAGAGGGTATCTTGGAAGCCATCAAATGAGCATCTGAAGAACACAGAGCGATCCGAGCCAGATCTCAATGCCACAGCCTGGTGCTTTGAAGCACCTGCATTGTTCACAAACCCTATGTCT
>Ga0099825_1010076_pt1 | contig 10485 bp, 13 predicted proteins | sample SiratroredBW_FD_76838 | JGI IMG/M metagenome (GOLD analysis project Ga0099825, IMG submission 76838) | Root nodule microbial communities of legume samples collected from California, USA - Siratro red BW | ecosystem: Host-associated > Plants > Roots > Nodule | place: USA: California | collected... | reverse complement strand
TTAACAACAATCAAATATAAATGAATGAATTAAAGATGATTAAAAACCTTGGGATTGAATTGTAACTCTCTCTCCTTCTCATACACTCATAATTAAGTAATCATGTCATCTCATTAAATTACCGTTCTGTGCAAAAGCCTTTTCAACCTGATTCCTCTAGCATTGAAATCTATAAATTAAAATACCTAGATCTATTCCTAGTTACTAGATTAATTTAATCAGCATTAAGAACAGTCATTACATTACACTTCATTCCTGAACGTATACATGCAATGAGTTGAACCAATGAGTTGAACGTTTAGTTTCAATTTCAAATAATGTTTTCCAGTCAAAATGAGAAATCTAATATATATAAATGTTAAACGAAATGTTAACAAAGGTATTTAAATTAAATGACATAAAAACAATATTAAAAGTGCATGTGAATTTGAGAATTTACATTCAATCCTAAGATGAAAAGAAGTTAGCTACGCATGGTAGCCATGAAAATACAATAGAAAAGGAAAAGAAAAGTTCTTGATCACGACAACACTTCAAGAGATCTTCCAAACATGATGGATGCCCCCGTGTTCAACCTAGCCTCTCTTTTATAAACAATCCTTGCCTTCAGTTCAAGAGCGGCCGTTATTTCGTACTTTCCACCTTCAGTTCAACTTTGACACTTTCGTTTAGGGCTTCTCTCTGATTTAAGTGAGTTTTAGCTCGAGCTACTTCTTTAGCTTAAGCAGGAAGTCACTTATAATCTGTTTTTCTGCTATTTTCCTTAATTCCAACGCCTCTTGTTCTCTCTCCCTTCGGACTTTACCTAATTCTCAACAGCATTTTCTCTTTCCACAATCAAAACACATTAAATGGAAAAACCAACAATAAAATCTCTAATTAAAACAGAATCCCTAAAAACCTCTAATTAAAATAGAATTACCGCTAAAAATCCTAACAAATCTGCATATAATTAAACCAACAATTAATAGTTATCAAAAGTCTCCCCACTTAGCTTCTTGCTTGTCCCCAAGCAAGACAATCAGAACTTTTAATCTCTCATAATTCATGTGCTCTATTCTTCTTCTCAACTGTTTCTTAATTTCAAGCAATTCACCCACAACTTCATAAATTAGAAATTCCACAATCCAATATTCAAATAACAAAATGCAAGTCATGACAGGATACTCTCATCTCACACACTTCTCACCACTGTTTTTCTCAAAAAAAAAAATTACATATTACTCTCAATCAAAAGTTACTATTCATTTATCAAACAAATCCACCCTGCAATTAATAAGTCAGAAGGTCTTCAAAAGGTTGTAATGTGGCCTGGCTACAAAGAAATTTTATTGGTTTTTCTTGGAACACAAAACGTACAAATAGTTTTGGAAATTATAGATACAACTTGAATTAAACTTGGAGAACTAGTTTGGGTCTGAATTCTTTAACCACTTTTACTCTGAATTAATTTACAGCTGCTGTATCATTCAAACATTGCTCAAGCTAAGGCTGTAGCTTATGCTTTCCATGTGTACCCTTTTCCACCTACTATTTTTTTCTTTTCTTTTTCCAAATGTACAAAAACAATATATATATATATAAATATATATATTTTCTGCATTGTGTTGTCTTTTTTTTTCATTTCATTTGGAGTACACTCTTATAGCAACCTGCCTTACTTCCACAGTATCCACAGCCTTTATTTACTTAGAACTCCCTTTTTCTTCAAGTTGTATCACAATTTCCTAGCTATTCATACTCAAGGTGGGTTTTATGGATATATAGCTCAAGGTTCCAATAATTTAGCCCAAATTGGTTCACAATTCAATCTCTCATCTTACCAGGTAGCTTTTTGGCTCTAATTATCATTCACTCTCAATCAAACAACATGCCTTCCTCATCCTTATTAATACAAGGTTAATCCTAGCTTAACAAATTAAAGCAACAATTAATGTCAAGAACATATGCTTTTCAAATTTGCTCTCAGTGTCACTCCATCACATACTGTTTCACTCCAACCCTGTAAATTCTTGCTAATGTTAATACTCCTATTGTCATGCAGTCTTCCTAATTTTCTATTACTATTAGCTCAAGCTTAAAAATAAGCCTACGCTACTTAATGCACACAGAATTTTTCAGTCAACAATCCCAGCAGTTCTGTTAATCTTCCAACAACACAGACATGTTAAACACAAAATATATTATGTTCCAACCATTAGTTCCATGTACCTACTTAGTACAGTTATCCATTTTATAGAATTCATACAGTCATCCATCAGCCAACATATACATTCATCAAAATTAAAAGACTGTCTACCACAACTTGTCTCTGATCACTCTCTTCAGCACTTCAACAGATAGTCCCAATCCTTTGCATATCCACAGATGTTCAAAACAACAACAAAATTCTCCTTCAACAGCAACAAACAACAACCTTCAGTAGTTGCACCTTCTTCCATCAACAACAAAATTCTCCTTCAACCAGCAACCTTCAGTAGTTGCTCCTTCTTCTTACTGCAACAACCTTCAGTAGTTGTTATCCTCCTCTGCTGACTCCGCATCACTCGAAGAGTCATCTGATGATGTCTCATCATTACTAACCGAATCTTCTTCATCAGCTGCACGATCTTCCTCCTCTGTATCTGATGATATCACAAATTGTGTTTTCAAAGGCTCTATTTCCTCTATAACAGCCAAAGTTCTTGGTACAGTTCTCCTTGCTCTGTTTGACCTTCTTACTGGCTCAGCTACAGATGGTTCCTTCAATGGTGAATCTGTTTTCTTTGTTCTTGTCGACCTTCTTGACGGTTCAGCTACCAGTGTTTCCTTTACTGATGAGTCTGCTTTCTTTGTTGGTGCATCTGCTCTCTTCATTGGTGAATCCGCTCGACTAACTGGTAGATCAACTGGTGGTTCAACTGGTGTGTCTGCGTGACTAGCTGCTATTGGCTCCTCTGTTGCTGGAGCTACTGGTGGTTCATTATTTACTCCTGCCTCTTTATTTCCAGCATCACTCTGTACTTCATCCCCCTCATTTTCAGCCCCTCCTACTGAAATGGGCTTGTCCCCAGACCAGTTCAAATAAGGTCACAACTCTTCATCATTCATAAATGTCTTGTCTCTCATAGCATGATACATCTGCATCATGAATCTACAAATAGCACTCTGCTGATCTTCCATATGAAGCACATGTCTCATGATTCTTTTCTCAACTGCTTCCAGAGTTGGTGATGAGGGTGTCTTTGGTGGACTTGGTGCCTTGTTTCTTTGTTCCGGGTACTCTTCTTCATTCGTGCAATGAAGCTGAATGAATTTCAAATCAATTAGAGATCGGATCTTCACTTTCAGATCCACAAATACTCCTTGGCTTTCACATAAAGCAGTGATTAACGCTGGAAACCCTAGAGTTCCTCTCCATTCTCCTCGTCCCACTCTTTCTTCATCTACCACCTTCTGTATTTCATCAGAAATTACCTTTGAAATGTTAATGGTAAAATCATCCTACATCATTGAAAACAACAAGTTGCTCTTCGTGACTTTAATGTCTGAAACATGTCCAGTTGGCATGACATTTGCCATCATAAATGTTAGCCAAACTTGCGCCAATGTCCTCATATCCCTTCTCCTTATACGTGTTTCCTTCCCAGCCTCAGTCAATTGATACCCCTTTCCTGGCATGCAAACCACTGTTGCCACCTTCCTATTGTTAAACCCTTTCTTCCTGCCACATAATCTCAGATAATGGCATTGCTCCTCTTGTCTGCGATAAGGGTTCTCCAGAAGGTCATCAATAGCTTGAGGATTGTACCTAATCCACCTTCCTCTTACCATGGTCTTCCTTCTATGCCTCTTCTGACGTTCCAGGTAAGCATTGGAGTAAAACTCCCTTACAATCTCAGCATCAAACTTTTTCATCGGCTCGGCCAACTTCCTCCAGTTCCGTCTTAGAATCCCCATTAAGAAAGGGTCGCAATCCCCAGGTTTGAGGTGTACTCTTCTTTTCGCAATGAACCCCAAGCTTAATCTGCTCATACCTTCTAACTTTGTTGTCATTCAGGAACTTCTGAGCACTCTGTTGTGCCTATATATTTGTTGACTGCTCCTGTTCCGGCGTGTCGGAGGGAATGGCTTCATCAAAAAATTGATCTTCTCCTCTGTATCGTTTAGCTGGACATCCCCTAACAGCAGTATGTTTTACTCTCGGCATTTTCCCTGCAAACCACTGTTAGCACCAATTGATTCCTACAAACCTCACTACCCTTTCATCTAACAGTTATGAACCTTAAAAACCAAAGCTTTCGCCCAAAATGTAACCCTAACTACTTGCAACAAATTTCAGAACCTATTCTACCATGGATAAACTAACTCTAAGATGATTGTCATGACCACAGGCAACTTTGCATTTATCAACAACAATGAAAAAATCCTACCTTAATTCCTAGAATGCTGCTTGAACAATGCGTGGGTGCTCTGTGCAGAAAGCTCGAAGTCGAATCGTCCAAACTCGCTCAGTGATAAAGTCTTGTAAACCAAGGCAGTGTTATGTTCTATTTAAACTACGCTAAGATGGGCGCTAAGTGACATTTAGCTTAAGCTTTGAAAACAGCTCAGAGCTAAAAATTACTCTAACTGTAATTCAAACAACCCTAATTTGTCCTAACAAAACCTATACCTACTATGCATGAATTTCAAAAGTATTTAAATACTGGATTGCCTTCCAGCAAGCGCTCGTTTAACGTCATATAGCTTGACGCTGACTCCTAATCCCTCAAAGTGATTAGTGCTATGAGCCTTTCAACTTCACCACCCTTGTAGTGTTTTAGTCGTTGCCCATTCACTAGCCAACTTCTTTTGGATTTAGCATCTTCTATTTCCACAGCTCAATGTGATCTAACTTGCTTTACCACAAATGGTCCTGACCATCTGGACTTTAACTTTCCTGGGAACAACTTCAATCGAGAGTTTAACAACAAAACCAGTTGTCCAGTTTGAAATTCCCTCTTCAACAGCTTCTTGTCATGATATGCCTTAACTCTTTCTTTGTATAAACGAGAAGAATTGTATGCATTCAGTCGCATTTCCTCCAATTCATTCAAGTAAAGCATCATCATCTCTGTTGAAGCCTTAGAGTCAAAATTAAGCCACTTGAGTGCCCAAAAAGCTCTATGTTCTAGTTCCACAGGAAGATGACAAGCCTTCCCATAGATCAGTTGGAAAGGAGATAACGCAGGGGGTGTCTTATAGGCTGTTCTGTAAGCCCACAGTGCTTCGTCTAACTTCAAAGCCCAATCTTTGCGTGAGGTTGCAACCGTTTTCTCCAGAATCCTCTTAATTTCTCTGTTGGAAACCTCAGCTTGACCATTACTCTGAGGATGGTATGTAGTGGTAATTCGATGATTTACTCCATAATGGTCTAGTACTTTTTTCAATTGCACATTACAGAAATGTGTTCCTCCATCATTGATCAAGACCCATGGTGTACCAAATCTGCAAAAGATGTGTTTTTTGACAAATTTGATTACAGTTTTTGAATCAGCTTTCTGTGTTGGAATAGCTTCAACCCACCTGGAAACATATTCTACTGCTACCAAAATATACTCATTAGATAGTGAACTTGGTAACGGGCCCATAAAATCAGTTCCCCAACAATCAAACATATTAATCTCTTGAATGTTTTTCAAAGGCATTTCATGTCTCTTCGAGATGTTCCCTGTCCTCTAGCATTTATCACAGTGTTGTATATGCATATGTGCATCTTTGAACAATGTTGGCCAGTAAAAACAAGACTGTAATACTTTTGCTGCAGTGCGCTCACCATTGAAATGTCCTCCATAAGGAGAATTATGACAATGCCACAAGATGCTCTGTGCCTCCCTGCTAGTCACACACCTTCTAAACAAATTATTAGCCCCTATTTTGAACAAATAGGGGTCATCTCAGATGTACTGCTTGGCCTCTTTAAACAATTTCTTCTTCTGCTGCCAATCCATGTTTTCAGTAACAATATTTGCAGCTTTGAAATTTGCCATATCAGCAAACCATGGCCTTTCCTGTACAACCAACAGCTTCTCATCAGGAATTTCATCCACTACTTAAGCTTCTTTTGCAGTAATTGCTTTATTAGCCAATCTAGACAAATGATCAGCCACCTGCTTTTCACTCCCCTTCTTGTCTTTAATTTCCAGATCAAATTCCTAAAGTAACAGCATCCAGCGGATTAGCCTGGGCTTTGATTCTGGCTTGGTCAACAAATATCTGATGGTAGCATGATCTGTATAAATTGTCACCTTAGAACCTATGAGATAGGCTCTAAATTTCTACAAAGCATACACAATTGTTAGCAATTCCTTTTCAGTAGTAGTATAATTACTCTGAGCATCATTTAAGAATTTGCTAGCATAGTGTATTACATAAAACAACTTCTCTTTTCTCTGTCCCAAAACAGCACTCACTGCATAATCACTAGCGTCACACATAAGTTCAAAACTTAAACTCCAATCAGGTACAGTGATACTTGGGGCTGTGGTCAGCTTCTGCTTCAATTTGTCAAATGTCGCCAAACAATCTTTATTAAAGTTAAAAGGTGTGTCTTTATTCAACAAATTGCACAATGGTTTTGCAATTTTTGAAAAGTCTTTGATAAATATTCTATAAAAACCAGCATGGCCAAGAAAGCTCCTTATCCCTTTGACATTCGTGGGTGATGGCAGTTTCTCTATAATCTCCACTTTTGCCTTGTCTACTTCCGTGCCACGTTCAGAAATTTTGTGCCCCAGTACAATACCTTATGTGACCATAAAGTGACATTTCTCCCAATTCAGCACCAAATTTGTCTCAACACACCTTTTTAACACTGTATTCATATTCTCCAAACAAGACTGAAAAGATGAGCCAAAAACTGAAAAATCATTCATGAAGACTTCTATGCAACTTTCCACCAAATCAAGCAAAGATAGCCAACATGCATCTCTGAAAAGTGGCTGGTGCATTGCACAGTCCAAATGACATTTTTCTATACGCAAACACACCAAAAGGACATGTGAAAGTTGTCTTTTCTTGATCCTGTGGATCTACTGTAATCAGATTATAGCCTGAATAGCCATCCAGAAAACAGTAATAGGTTTTCCCTGCTAACCTCTCCAGCATCTGGTCCATGAATGGCAAAGGAAAATGATCCTTCCTAGTTGCCAGATTCAATTTCCTATAATCAATGCACATTCTCCAGCCAGTGACTGTTCTTGTGGGGATCAGTTCATTTTTCTCATTGTGGACAACAGTTACTCCACTCTTCTTTGGGACCATTTGTACCGGACTTACCCAAGTACTGTCTGAAATGGGATAAATCATCCCAGCTTCCAACAGTTTCTGCACTTCCTTCTTTACTACTTTCTTCATGGCTGGATTCAATCTCCTCTGTGGCTGTGCAATTGGTTTAAAATTAGCCTCCATATGTATCTGATGCATGCAATAAGCGGGACTGATTCCCTTTAAGTTTGACAGTTGCCAACCAATAGCCTCTTGATTGAGTTTCAGCACCTCAATTACTTGTTCCTCTGCATCAGCAGTTAACAAACTACTTCAGATTACTGGTTTCTTCACATCTCCACCAAGAAAATTGTATTTAAGGTGTGGTGGTAAAACCTTCAATTCTGGTGCCTCTTCTGCAACAACATAACCTGTCACCAGTTTCTCTCTATTTTCTGTCTTCTGTAAAAATTCCTTAGCTTGATCTAACTCGGTAGCTAAGGCTAAAGCCTCTATATCACCCATTTCAACTAACTCCTCTACAGGTTTGGTGATGACTTGCAACAGTGTGTCTAAACTGCCTAAGCTCTTTTGCACTTGACTGTATTCTTCATCTATCACATCAAGCCTAAAACAATCCTTTTTGTCATTAGGATGCTTCATGGCCTCAAAAACATTGAAGCTCACTTCCTCATTCTCCACACAGACCTTCAACTTCCCTTTATCCACATCTATGATGACCTTTGCTATCTTCATAAACGGTCTTCCCAAAATCAAAGGTACATCCACATCTTCCTCAATAACCATTACCACAAAGTCAACTCGAAAGAGGAATTTATCTACCTTCACCAGCAAATCCTCAACCACTCCATATGGATGCTTGATAGATCTATCTGCTAACTGCAATGTCATTTGTGTAGGCCTGACATCTATCTCTCCTATTTTCTTTAGCATGGATAACAGAATCAAGTTGATACTTGCACCGAAGTCCAACAATGCCTTTCCCACATACAAATTACCCACCGAGATTGGTAGTGTAAAACTCCCAGGATCACAAGATTTTTGTGGAATCGTTTTCTGAATGATGGCACTACACCCTGCCTCCAATTCCACTCTTTCTTCCACCGAAAATTTCCTCTTCTTAGTCAGTGACTCGTTCATGAAACGTGCATAGATAAGCATCTGTTGCAATGCTTCTGTAAAAGGTATGTTGTTATGTAAATTCTTCAGGATTTCAGTGAATCTGATGAATTGCTGCTCAGCTTCTCGTCTGGAGGGTGCATGTGGATACGGCACATGTTTCAATGGTACACCCTTTTGGATCTTCCTCCAATTCTGAATTTTATCAGACTTATTTTCATCCTGTGTTCTACCTTCTGTGTTGTTTTCAGATGAAATCAATTTTGGTGGGATTTCCTCTCCTACTTTGCCTTCGCCATTTGTTGTCTGGTTGTTTTCAACAGCTTCTATATTCACGTCAGAACCAACTTGCTTCCCACAACGAATGGTGATTGCTTTACACTGCTCCTTCGGATTAGGCTGAGTATTGGCTGAAAATTGCCCCCCTTGCTGATCTGATAACTGCTTAGCCAATTGGCCTACTTGAGTCTCCAAATTTCTCAAAGATGCCTCCTAATTTTTTTGATTGGTCAAAGAAGCTTGCATAAACTTCTCCAAAGTTTCCTCAAGCTTGCTAGTTCTATCATACAGTGTAGGTTGTTGTTGCTGATACACAGGCTGCCTACCAGAATTGTTTGGATAATTCCCCTGCTGACCATTCTGCCTGCCAGGATTCCCCATATACTATATTTCCTCAGTTGTTGCTCCTGCTGCAATCTGCTGTGAGCAATTCCCATTTACATGGTTTCCTCCACAAAAATCACACCGCAATAATGGAGCTTGATAATTAACAGTCTGCAACTGTTGTGGCAATTTTGCCATTTGCTGAGTCAAAGCTTCCATCTGCTGTGTCATGATTTTGTTCTGTGCTAAAATTGCATCAGTGGTATTCAACTCAAAAACTCCTTTCTTCTGCACACTCTGCCTGTCATATTGTGCTTGATAATTTGTTGAGGCTAGAGCATCTATAATTCGAGTGACACGCTCCACATCCACTACCATCATGGTTCCTCCTGCTGCTGCATCAAGGATCATTTTTGTATACGGCCTCAATCCATTACGAAAAATGTTTAACTGTGCAATGTCTTCAAAACCATGATTAGGACACCTTCTAAGCAGCACCTTGAATCTTTCCCATGCTGCACACAAGGTTTCATCCTGTCCTTGTCTAAAATTTGAGATCTCTGATCTACCCTTTATGAATCGGGATGGAGGGAAAAATCTATGTAAAAACTTTTCCTCCACATCACTCTAGCGCGTCAGGCTTTGATTAGGATGCGACTTTAACCATTCTTTTGCCTTTCCAGTTAACGAGAAAGGAAACAACCTCATATAGGCAGCGTCTTTATCCTAATCTTCGAATCCCATGGTAGCCGTCAATTCATAGAATGTTGACAAATAAGTATAAGGATCCTCATGCTCCATTTTTGTGAATTGATTAGCACTAACCAGCGTCAGATGTGCTGGCCTTATTTCAATAGCTCGACCTGTGTTAGGAACAACTATGCTTGAAAAATGTCTGGGCCCTTGCTGTAAAGCATAATCACCCAGTACTCTTCTTTGTGGCGGATCAACATGACCGTTGGCCTCTTCTGTCGTGATTTTGCCACCAGTTTTATTCTTTGACTGACTTTTCTGCTCACCCTTTTTCCTTTGCTTGAGTTGTCTCAACGTCTTATTGATATCTGGATCAAATAACAATTGTTCTTCTGTCCTTTGATTTCTCAGACGCATCAACCACTGTCTAACAAAAGATCACGATCACAAGAAAGATCAGTAATTCACAACGCAATTAATACACAATTCAATTCCCAATTCTTCACCGTTCCCCGACAACGACACCAAAAACTTGTTAACCAATTTATCAGCAAGTATACTGATGTCGCAAGTAATATAGACAATAAGTCCAGTATCGTATCCTCAGGGAACAGATTATATAATTGAATATTGAATATGTATCATGACATTGTGAGCAAAAATAGTTAATAAAGATGGATTTGATTTTGTGTTGTAATTCTTAGAATTTAACAACAATCAAATATAAATGAATGAATTAAAGATGATTAAAAACCTTGGGATTGAATTGTAACTCTCTCTCCTTCTCATACACTCATAATTAAGTAATCATGTCATCTCATT
>Ga0099825_1010072_pt1 | contig 10488 bp, 4 predicted proteins | sample SiratroredBW_FD_76838 | JGI IMG/M metagenome (GOLD analysis project Ga0099825, IMG submission 76838) | Root nodule microbial communities of legume samples collected from California, USA - Siratro red BW | ecosystem: Host-associated > Plants > Roots > Nodule | place: USA: California | collected... | reverse complement strand
TGTTATTCATTTTTTCTTTGTTAAATTTATTTTATATTTCATAGACTTATCAAAACACTGATATAGATTTTATTTTCATCCCATAAAAAATAATAGTATTCTTATTCTCTAAATATGAAATTGTATTATTTCAATTAAATCTATCTTTTTGGATATTAACGTGGTCAATTTTAGTATCTTATTTTAAAGTGTATCATTTTTTTTCTAAACTAAAATAATCATATCATTAAAATAAGTACAAGTATTATCAAATTTACGAAATCATAAGACAAATCAATCATTTTATACTATGCTTACTCGTGATATTAAATGGTTATGCTAATTATATGATTTATTTAACTTCTAGCTAATAATAAAGTGAAAGTGAGAAGTGTTTATATTCACATATTTTCTGAATTATGTTATTCATACGAAATATTTACAGATTTGCTCACTAATGAATCTTGAACTCATTTTTAATCCAAAATCACTAAAATCAAAAACAAAATTAAAAAGATGTTTAAGTCCATGTTAAAATTTTTAAAGTAATAGTATATTAAAAGGACGTTTACCTAAAACCTTTGTATGAATAAGCACCATTAAAATATTAAAATACTAAAGTACAGTAGTAAAGTAACCTCTTAAGATAATAATTACTCCAACCATAGAATATTATTATGAAGTTTATTATAAAGTGCATGGCTTGAGAAAATAATAAGAAACCTTTATGTTGAGAATAAGGTAGGAACAATATACAGTGAGTATATATCAAATGACTTTTCAATGTATCGAAGTTTAAGTTGTTGTATGAATAAATGAAAAAATAAAACAGATTAAAATTATTATACAATAGGCTAAAACTAAATTACAAGGTCAATGACATAAATTTTATAAAACAAAAGTTTAAACAAGCTAAATTTACATTCACATAATTTAACTTTTGTGGAATATGTAACACTTTTTTCAAACAACTATAAAACAAGTATATTGTATGAGGTTATCTGATTTAGACACTTTTGTCCCCAACATGGTGAAAACTCTCCCAACTATCTTGGGTTTGTTGTCATCACTCTTCAACTCCTGAGAACCACTATAGGAGTAATCACTTTTCTATTTGGATAGTCTCTAGCAAAGTACCCATCCTTTTGACAAGTGTATCATTTGGACTTATAGAACTGTTGTTATTGTGGCTTGAACTGGGGTGGAGTTGCTCCTGCTCTAGGCTATAAAGGTGCATAAGGCTTCTGCAACTATGCTCTGGTCTTTCCCCTAGTAGACCCTCCTCCATCACTCCTCATGACTCTACTATCACCCTTCTCTAGAGTCTTCACCATGTTCACTTTATCAACTAATGCAGGGAACTCTCTTATGCACATAGGAACAATCACCTTCTTTAACTCAGGCCTCAACCCTTCTTCAAACTTCCTACACCTCCAAGCCTCAAAAGTATCCTAGGTGTAGAATTGAGCTAGATATTCAAACCTAGCAGCATAAGTCGTCACTAACATCTCTTTGCTCTAGTTCGAGAAATTCAACTCATTTGCAAACCTGACACTATAAGGGAGGTACTTCTCCAAAAATCTCTCCTGAAGCTAACCCAAGTAATCAACTCGGCTCTAGATTCTATCACTTTCTGAGCACCTATCCACTAGCATTTTGACTGTCCAGATAACAAATAGGTGGAAAAGTTCAGCTTCTGATCTTCAGAGCAAGAGGTTGCTCTAAAAATCTTCTCAATCTCTCTGACCCACTAATCTGCCTGGTCGAGAGTAGTATTCCCACTGAACTTGTGAGGGCTATGCCTCAAGAAATCAGATAATCTCATCCGCTCATGGGTTTGGCTAGTAGAAGATGTGGTTGTTGTCCTCATAACATCCCATTGATGCATTATTACCCGTTGATTCTGAGCAATAGTCACATTCTGTTGTTGGGGCATTGACCATCATCTCCATTACTTAGGCAATTTGGCTAATCTCAGATGGAGGTTGAGGAACAGTAAGAGGTCTACGATCCATTTTATAAGATACAAAAGAAAGATCTAATTTCATTCTTTATAACTCAAGTCAACTACAAAAGCTTACTAACAAACTATCAAGTTCTAACACAAGTAAACCCACAACCCCTAAGTCACCTAAGGTTTGACCTGCTCTAATACTATAAATGTAACACCTCACAAAATATACATTTTACTAATAATTAACATATCACAATTACATATATCTTACAGTAATCCACATTTATTGTATTTCAAAACATACATGTATAGCAAAATGTTTAAAATTTAAAACTTAATTATAAGGCTGCTCGAATATAACATCCTTCACAGGGTCATCTGCAACACCATCTGCTCTTGTGTAACACACAATCATCACAGACAAACACACAGACACAAATAAGAAATGGTAAGCTAACAATATTTTAAAACAATCTATAATAATCTAAGTTAATCACATAATTCAACAACACATAAACATATCAAATCAGTAATTTAATCAACAAATCCAACTATATGACTTTGACATAGTCGTGCACTAAACAGACCCCGAGATATACATCTATCATACAACTCCAAGTTGTGAATCCACACAACCTCCAAACTAATGAATCATCAGTCTTGTATGATAAGGTTGGTTAGTCCTCCTAATACTTTTCTAACTAGCTATGTTTCAAGTTATAGTCACCCAATTTAGAATTCCTTTGACTCTCACAACCTAGTAATGTTCATCTATTTGATTCCTATTACTAGTAAAGTTATGATATCAATCGTTATTGATCATATCCTTAAACAATGCACATCCTAATTAATATAGACACGAGTATTTTCTTCTCTGAAAATACTATGTCTTGATCCTGACCACCTCAATCAACACTTTAACAATATCATATTATATACATATATCTCTACACATTCATTCATTCACTTTTCAATCTCAAGCTCACATATCTATATATTTATATAATCATCAATACTATTCAATTTCAATCATAAATCAATCATTTCTATTGAATTCAGAAATTGCATTACAAAAGAATAAAACAATCAAAATAGAAAGAAAAAAATTTTAGCTTGAGCGAGAATCTCCCTCGGTTGAGCGAAAATTCTCTCGCTTGAGTGAAAATTCTCTCAGTTGAGTGGAAATCTTCTTGTTTGATCGAAATATGCAAAAGCCCTATCGTACTACCTCAAACATTACCAATCATCGTCAAAGAACTTATTTTTCCACATAACAACATATCTACCAAATTTCATAAATTATAACATCCATATATATATCTCACATTCATATCTCAATCTACACTACTTGTAAAACTTCTTCAACTAACATACAATACTTATTTATAATTTATCAGTTTCATTCAAATAAATCCTCACAACTCATAACTTATCTCATTCATATATATAAACCTCTATAATAACTTTATCCACTTCAAACCCTAATTACATTTCATTCAAACTTTAAATCAAATTTTTACCACATTTCAATAACGAACTTCTCAAAACTCGTATGAAACTTATCAAATCATAACTCAAGTCAGAAATACATCAAGTAAAAGCTCAAAAATCCATTCATAAGAACATAGAAACTAATAATCTAATAATTCTACTCATTCTGCACAATACCAAATCAAACCTACAAGAAAAAGAGCATTTATAACCAATTCACATTCAGGTCATATTTCAAACCTAAGATCCAAATATTCAATAAAACTTACCATCTATTACGGTTTATTAATTAGCTTCCCTTACCTGTATAGAGCAAATTACCTCCTAAAGAGCTCAAAGGGCTAAAAACAACATGAGCACTCTAACTTGCAACACAAAGTGTCTAATCAATGATCAGGATACACTACAAGGATATTGAACCAACAGAGCCTCCAATTGAACTCTCTGAGGGCACATGCAACAACTATACAAAGACCTAAGGGACGAATTAAAACTAAGAGGAGAAAATGGTAAAATTAAAGTTACTCTAATAGAGTTTCTGATCGAGCAATATTGCTCATATTGTTGCCACGAGTCCAGTGGTGGACTCCTGTTGATCTGATGAAGGATAAGAGTAAGATTTAAGAAACAAGGTAGAGAGAAAAAAGAGGAATAGGTTTGTAGAGAGATAGTGGCTTTTGTGAAATTGAGACTTAAGTATTAGCTTTTTCTATAAATTCATGTTTTCAGTTTATTAATAAAATATTCGAGTGCTCCTTTTACTTTTATCTCTTCTACTCTAAAAACAAAATGTCAACATTCTTTAATAAACAAATTACAATACATAGATGAAACACTCTTTCTCTCTTTACCAAATGAGTAAACGAGACATTCTTCATGTTATAGATATATTAGACAACTCTTAACAGATGATCCTAAAAAAAAGATAAATAGAGTAATGTACTATTAAATAACCTTATTTCTAATCAATTCCCAAATCAATTGTTAGAAAATTAATAAGTTGACATAATATTTAACTAGAATAAAATAAATACCTACTTAACTAATACTATCTAACTGTAATACCTCACAAAAATAAACATATACTATCATAGTTAGAATATCATCAATACATATATATTACAAATCCACATTTATTGTATTACAAAATATACATGTATCACAAATTGTTTAAAATTTTAAACTTGATTACAAAACCAACATGCATAAATCTAATTAAAAGCTTTATAACTACCATGGTTGCTCAAATATGACATCCTCCATAGGGTCATCCGCAATGTCATATGCTTTTGTATAATACACGATCATCACAGATAGATAACAAATATACAAACACAAACAATAAAGGATAAGCTAGAAGATTTAAAACAAATCTTAGAATATTCAAATAAATCACACATGTCAAACAACACATAACATACCAAATCATCCATTACACTCTATTTCAATAACAACTCCAACTATATGACTCAGACATACGTAAAGAAACTCGATTCTATTTTTAGAAGATTCGTGCATTGAATAGACATCGAGATATGTACTTGTCATACAACTTCAAGTTGTGAATCCACACAACCCTCAAACCAATCATCAATCTTGTATGACAAAGTTAGTCCTCTTGAGACTTTTCTAACCAGTTATATTCAGAAATATAAGAGCCTAAAAATTTTATAGAAATATGATAAAAGAAATATGATTTCATATCTTAAAACGATTAATAAACAAAAGAGAAAAAAAAAGAGAAAAGAAAAGAAGAAAAATAGTAAAAAATAGCTTAAGCGAAAAATTTTCGCTTGAGCAAAAATTCCTTCACTTGAGTAAGAATTGACCTCGCTTGAGCAAAAATTTATTCGCTTGAGCAAAAATTGACCTGAGAGCACATGTTTCTCTTTAAAAAGCTCACTCAGGCGAAATTTGCAAAGTAAGTTTTTCATTATTTTTCTGCATAACTCACTTGAGTGAGAATTCTTTCGCTTAAGCGAAAACATCAAAAAACAATTTCTCACAAAACTAACTTTTATTTATATCTAAGTATTAACATACATTCAAGGTTTAAAGTACTACATAAAGTCTCCAAATACATCAAATCTATGTACAACTATATACATGACAAGAGAATGACCAAATAAATAGTATATACTCTTTATGGTGCTTTAAAACCTGCATCTACATCTGCTTGTGTACATAGTACAATCATCGCAATTCACAACACAACAAGATAAACAAGGGTAAGCTAGTGAAATAATATTTTCAACTTGTAAAAGTAAAAGGAAATGAAGTGAATAGATTTAAGAATTTAAATATCAATCCTTAAATCAAATGCAAATAGGTCTATCATCAAATCACACTCTTGTATACTCCATTTCCAAGTCTTTTGACTTCACAATGATTCATTTGCAATCACCGTACCTTGATTTTCTTTCAATCTCAAGTTCTTTAATTTCATTTCAATCAAAATGATTGCGTAAGAACTCATCACCCAGCCATAAATAATCATATTATTTCAACCATTCTAAAGCATATAGGTGCATATGTAACCATTGTACCTTGATTTCCTTTCAACCTCCAATACATTGGTTTATTTCAACCAAAATGATTACATATGATCATATAACTCAATCATCATACATATCATATCAATACAATCATATTGAAACATATAGATACATATGTAACAATTGTACCTTGATTTCCTTTCAAACCCTGAGTATACTGGTTTCATTTCAACCAAAATTTACATATGAGACTATAACTCAACCATCATACATATCATATCAATTCAATCATACTGAAGCATATAGATGCATATGTAACCATGGTACCTTGATTTTATTTCAACCACCAGTATATTGGTTTCATTTCAACCAAAATGACTACATGTGGATCTATAATTTAGGCATTACACATATCATTTCAATTCCATCATGCATAACTATATCTACCCAACAATTCCAAATTCACAATATTCAGAAACAATTATTGTCTATCAAGCTATCTCTGTTACAATTCATACTAGATATATAATCAACGATTTCATCATAAAACATGTATGTAACAAAAATTGAAACTTAATATCAATTTCATTCACAGTCAAATGTTCTAACCTAAGGTTACATTGAAAGTATTAAACTAGTTTCCCTTAATTAAAAAGCTCAAGTTTCAAAGCAAATCCTCCAAATAAGACAATACCATCAGTCTAAATTCTAGGGATCTAGAACAAGTTAACCAAATAACACCAAATTTTAGTATAATCTTAATTAAGTTGAGAGGAACACCTTTCTCAACTGTTTCCACCAAAATTGATGACAAAAACTTAAGAAAAACATATAACAAAGGATCGTTAGAGTAAATAGAAATTTACTCTGATTGATATTCTGATCGGTTAAAATTGGTCCTAAGTTCTTCAACTACTGCAGGGCTCGATCAAATTCTGAAACAAATGAAGTATTGAGAGTGAATTTGAGAAAGAAGGGAGAAAGAGATATGGAGAGGAATGAAGGAAGAGAGAAAGCTAGTTATATGTGTGTTTTACAGCGAGGCTTACAATATAAATAGAAGTATAGTTTTTTTTTTTCATTCATATGTAAATTACATAAATGCAACACTAAAACTTATATATAAATTTCTTTCTTTTTCAAGTTCTACAATTTTTATCATATTTTCCATTTTATTTTATATAATATTTTCTTCTTGGGATTTATTTAGTGATATTTGAAATTTACTCTTATATATATTATTTCTACAACTTTTTCTTATTTTTTTCTTTATTTTCTTTGTGATATATGTAAATATATATCAATCCAATATTGAATCTCAATTACTAACTTATAACTTTTGTTAAATTGTAAAATAATGATATTTTATTTTTCTATATTTATAAGGGAAAAATAAAATTTCACATCAAAAGTAGGAGAAAAAAATTTCACCATATACGTATTGATGTCTCAACTTTTTTACTTTTCTATTATTTTCAAAATTTGCTTTTCATGATATATATATATATATATTTCAAAACTATACATCTAACATAAAAGTACTTCATCAGTTCATTGAAGAGTTCTACCATTTATCAAATTCTTTACTCCTGTATAACACACTATCATTATATATTTAAAACAAAACACAAACTAACACAAAAGTAGGGTAAGCCAGAGATCTTTTTTAAAAGATTTAAATCTCTCTTTCAAATAAGTTACAATCCATCAAACCTTCATCACATCATATCAAAACACACATTTTTCTATAATAACTCATGTCATCAAATATACTTACTCATATACAAAGACACTTGAACCTATATTATTTTGTCCGGTCAATTCTTTTTTACACAGTGGTATAGTCTATGAAGCTCCTTTGACTCTCAATACCTAGTAATCTTCTTCTATATAATTTTAATGTACTAGTAGAATCGAAATACCTCCTTATTAATCAAATCCACAAGCAATGCACATCCTAAACAATATCAACACCGAGTATCTCTTTTTCTAAAGATATTATGTCTTGATTACATTTTCATATATCATATAACATGCCTTCTCGAAACTTAAGGTTCAACCTTCTACCTATTTATGAACATCCACCTTCATTCAACAAAATTCATTATTGATCATACGTCATACATTTCCACACAATTCCTCAATGATCATAAATTATATATTTTCATAACTTAAGATTCAATACAAATATATACATATTCATAAACTTTTATCTTCATTTCACACAATCCATCACACAATGTGTTGGAGATCCCACATCGACTAGAGATGAGACCTTTCAATAGTTTATAATATGGGTGCAAACCTCACTTTCAAAGTCGGTTTGTAAAGTTGAGTTAGGCTTAAATTCCATTTTTGATATGATATCAGAGCCTATCTTAACACGGTTCTTGGGGCCACCCCCTACCGAACCACCCTTAAACAATATAGTTCCACGCTCAAGTTGAGGAGTCTCAGCGTGAGGGGGTGTGTTGGAGATCCCACATCGACTAAAGATGAATTAATATAATTAGTGGCACCTAAATTTAAGATCCAAAGGATAGATTTTGGTAGTGATCTTAGGTTACAGATTATATATGTGGATGAATTGGAAATATAGTGATGTTCAGTGCTAAGGGTTGTAGCTAACTCAGATTGCTGAAGAAGAGTCAGAAGAGAGTTATATTGCTCTGTGGTCAAACTAAAGCTAGAAGACTGCTGAAATTCCTTTTGATTTGTAAGTGTCTCACTCTCATTTTCCTTTTTATTAATTACAGTGGCATTGTTAACAAAGAATTTTCTCCTTTCGTAGTTTGGTGGAAAACCATGTAAGCGATGACATTCATCAAGTGTGATCTCTTCTACCACAATGTGTGCATTTCTTACTATTATAATGCTTGTCATCCTTAGTCCATCTCTTGGCTTGAGAATTCTGAGAATTTTTGTTGAAGGGACTATAATATACACTAGAGGAATCATTTAGAAGATTTACCGATGAATTATTAAATGACAAAGTAATCATATTTGCTACTGAAAATAATGGCACTTCTGAAGCCATTACAGATGATGAATTCTTACAAATGAAATAAAATCAGAGTTGGCACAATGATCAAACAATTAATTATATCTTTCAATAATGCATAAAAATGTATAATGTTTAAGAAATCAAGTAGAAATTACATGTAAAATTAAAGAGAGAACAAGAATTCCTTTAAAGTTGGGATGCGCATGACGCAACTAGGCTCACACCCGACACAGGTTGAAGTCACGCTCAACCTAAGAAAGTGGTGCCCGACGTGACCAAACTTGAGAGAAATTTCCCAAGAATGCGCCCAGTGCCACAAAGGTTGTGCTTGGCGCTGACACCATAAACACACAAATCTCTAAAAGGCCAAACATGATATTTTCAGTAATTGGTCATCTAAATACATCAAAACTATCAAACTATATATCAAATCTCATAAAAGAACTACTTTAACATCATAACAACATATATATACACCAAATTTATTAAAAACAATCTCTATACTTTCAAAATTAGTTTTGAATTAAAACAACTAACATTCAAATCAACCAATAACACTTGCAAGAACAATAATAAAATTTGTGACTAAGTCACTATCTAATTCAAATCTTCTAACTTAGAGTTCTATTGCGAAAGCAAAACTATCTTCTATTACCTTATTAGAAAGAGAAACACTCATAAAGAGCACCAAAGTCCTAAATCACAAAGACAACCTAACCTGCACCACAAAGTTCTTATCAACGATATAAACATATCACTAATTCCCTAAACTAAAGGAGATTAATCATGAAGATAAAAACATCACATGCAAGCACAATATACATAGGAAAACAGAAAACTCAATCTAACTCCAAAAAAAAAGTAAAAATGAACTTATTCTAAATAAACTTTTGATCGGACAGACTTACTTTAATTATCGTCAGGAGTCCAAAAGTGACTTCTGATCACCACTTCGATGAATGATGGAGTCATAAATTTAAAAAGGAGACAAAGCAGAAAAAGAAAATCTATTATAAAAAGATAGTAATTATATTAAGATGAAACCGAATAAATGATTTCATTTTATAAATTTTTCTCTTTAATAATGATTCAAGTGTCATTCTAATAATACCGCTTATACTCTATAACTATTTTCTTGGGTCTTATATATAACAATTTAGTATTTTATGTATATAAAAAAAGTTTAGTATTTTGGTTGTTGTATGAAAATACATTTTTATTATACACTTTTATTTTTTGAAATTTGTAGTTTTGTTTCAATTCTTAATTTTTCATGCTTTATTTTTATTTTGTCCAATTAATATTGAATATATTAATTATAAAAAAAGAAAGATATAAAGAAAAAGTGTTATATAATAATAGTTAGAAACTAATATAATAAATTTAAAGTCTTAATCACTATAAAATTTTCTCTAAAATAACCACTTTAGATATATATATATATATATATATATATATATATATATATATATATATATATATATATATATATATATATATATATATAAAAAAAATATATATATCAAATATATATATTAATATATATCTTTTTTAAAATATTATTA
>Ga0099825_1010071_pt1 | contig 10490 bp, 3 predicted proteins | sample SiratroredBW_FD_76838 | JGI IMG/M metagenome (GOLD analysis project Ga0099825, IMG submission 76838) | Root nodule microbial communities of legume samples collected from California, USA - Siratro red BW | ecosystem: Host-associated > Plants > Roots > Nodule | place: USA: California | collected... | reverse complement strand
GTTTTATATATGTTTTATTGTATGAATAATTTAATTATATATGTATTTACTTTGATTAAACTGTAGCTTAGGTGTACAATTCTGATAGGTTTAAAAAGGGTGGTGCAGATAGATAACCTGGTGGGGAAGGTGCAGCTAGCAAAACTATTTAAGTGGAGTTGGGCTTTAAGAGTTATAGTGAAAAATATAACAAAAATGAGGTGTAGTTAGCAAATAGAAAGAAAAGAAGCACCGAGCACTCCTCTACAATGACCTTTTTTCTCTTTTTATTCCTTTCCTTTTTCCCTTTCTCACCTGCATTTTCAATCTTGTCCAAATTCCTTAGGGTTTGAGTGGCCACAAGCTAATCAATCAGCTTGCAATTAAGGTTGATGGAGAAATAGGTTTTTGATGGTTGCTATCTTATGTTTGAAGAATCTATTCGGTAGGATTTGAATTTGGAAGTGATCCCAAAGCACTTCTAGTGTCTTTATTAGCTAATCCTTCTCTTCAACTTCCATATTCTTTACAATTTAGTCCAAGTAAAGAGAATTAGATTCTTAATTAAGCTCGAAATCCTAATTCTTTACAATTTGGTTTTCGGGAGATTTTGAATATGCACGCAAGATGTAAAATATTTGTTGTGTTGTGCAAATTGTAGGTTATATATATGATTATAATTATTGTGTTTCATATTGAGTGATAAGTTGTATCTTATATTTATTTTAAATATATTTTAAAATATTTCAGTTTAGATTTAAAAGCTTATAAATACATATTAATCATATAAAGAATTCACGCTAAATATTTTTATACTCATTTTTATATTCATATTTCACAATTCTTTCTATCTCTCATTAACCTTAGTGTTTATATTTTTCAGGTGGATCCTTTCTCAATCTTCATCAATAACTTGATGATAATCTTTTAGAGAATCAAGCTTAACTTTTTAAGGAATACTACATTGGAACTAGTTACTTAAAGTTGAACATTCATCTCTCAAATTGGTTAAGATATACTTCATGAATTTTGAGTTTAAGGTGCACTGGCATAAATAGAATATGTGTATATATGTATGGTTACAATTGATTAAGTGGTTAAATATTAAGTAATCAATCATATTTTTGATTGTGTTTTAAATATCTTTTAGAATTAATTTTACATTAAATATTCACTCAATTCTCATACTCATTATTATATTCATATTCTCTAACTCTTATTAAACTTAAACATTGAAGAATTTTTTACAGATAGATTCTTTTTCGATCTTTGTTAACATCTTTGCGTTCAATTTTCAGAAGGTTAAGCTTGACTTTCTAGAAATATCACTCTTTTTAAAACACATTCATTTAAATTTTGTTGTGAAAGATTTAGATGTTTGATTTATCATAATGGAAAAGTTGAATCATGAGTTGGTTTTGAAATGTTAAAGAGTTTAATTGAGTATAATTTGGAAACATCTATTTAAAAGTTTATGCTTGGGATGGACTTTTGTGAACTAGAAAGCTATAATTGATGTCAATTTTGAAACAATGGTTTTAATGTTCTCTTTTACATAAAATTGAGCCACAAATTTTGATATAGTCCTTCTAACGAATTTGGGAGGACGTTAAGAAAAAAAAAATCTTAAAAAATTTTGTTAAGTGAAAATTTATTAGTAAGATTTTCTTTTTGTCAAAAATCATTTTGCGAATCAAAATTTTGCTCAATAAGTTAGGTTTTTTTTTTTTTTCGTTAAAAGAAGTTAAATATTTACTGACTAAAAAATTTTAATTTGTTGATCCAATTTGTTTGGCAAAAACTTAAATGTTATTATTTATTCGTACGGTTTAAATAGTTCCGTTACATATAGTTTAAACTTTTTTATGATTACATAAACATGTTCTAAATATTATGTTAATACTTATTGTATGATTACTACATATAATAAATTGGTGAGTTGTAGTTATAGTTATGTTGTGAAAATTTGTATTATTTAGTTTCATGTGACTGAAAATTGTTTAGATGCTAAAAGTTATTTGATATACTAAGTATCAGAAGTTATCATAAATTTTTGTTAACCATCTCGTAAGTGATTAAGTTTTCATTTTGAGTGAGATATTTAGTGATCATGTTTATCTCATTTGAAAGTCATATATTATAGATTTAGTTGTATATCATTCCATTTTTGAAGGTCTTAAATGTAGTAAAGAATGAATAGTTAAACACGACACGATTGTTTTAAAATATCATATAAAAGAAACATAGTTACATCTTTTGTGAGGGTTTCCCAGTTAAATAAAATTGAACTTTTGAAGACAGTAAACGAAGAATTATATATCAGTTGAAAAGATAATAAGGAAAAGTGACATGATTCCTTTAAAACATGGTATGATATGCAAATACACTTATACTAACATATACATCTACCATAGAATGCAATATGAAATGACAGGTTTGTCTCGTGGTAGAAAGTTTTCTGCAAAACAAAGATGGGCATTGTTGAAAAGTTAGAAGCGAAGAAGAAGAGAAAAGTGAGGTTATGTTGAAATTGAATGTGTGAGTGAAAATTGCAGGAGGAGCAGGAGCAACAGATGCAGTGATACATTAATAGTAATTTGGAGGTGTGGCGAAGGGATGTGAGGCGGTGATTGAAGTATTGGTGAGGAAAGTGCAGAAAGAAAAAAATAAATGAGAGGTTGGGAGACGGGTCCACCATAATTATACTCATATAATTTTGCAGTGGAAAGCAACAAAAGCGAGAAACAAAAGCAACATAAGGTGGTGTAATACATGAATAAATGATAGAGAAGGGGCTGGGAGGGGGGCTGTAGCAGCTAGTGGGCTAAATTTATTAGAGTCTACGCAATTGAAGATTGGAAAGCGACCCAACAGGGAGAAACCCCAACGGTTTTCTCAGAGGGTAGTGTAGTAGTGAGGGGATGTGATGAGATAGTAGACTCCTAGTGTGGGGTTTCTTTTCTTTTCATTTTTCGGTAGAACAGAAGAAGTGAATGAATGAATGAATGCAGAAACAAGGAAGGGTAGATTTACTTACTTTCTTTCAACCCTTATCTGATCTCATCTGATAAATCTGAACTGTAATATTTACACATATACATATTCTTCTACAGCTACCTAGCCAGCTGCATGCTGCAGCTATTATTTGGCCTATTGCAAATATATATATTGTACTCCTTCTTCTGCCTTCCCCTACCATACTGTGCCCCATATATATAGTTATATATACATCTCAAATGGAATTATTTTGGTAAACTCGCCACCACTGAATAAAGTTCCTTTTCCAGCAATCTGGTTGATTTGTATAATTGCATGTGTCCCCATTCCCTTACATATGGTCCCACCCCTCTTTCTGTGGTCTCCCTTTATCCTTTCCTGCTACCACCACCACCACCACCACCACATCACATTAGCAACTCTCTCATAGATTTATATATATGCCTGCTTAATTTGTCCCTTCACTTTGTCCTATCTATATTGCTATTGCTAATGCTAAACAGTTTTTTCACTATTTTGGTAACCTATTATCTCCCTTCCCTCCCTCTCTCCAATATACTATATTGTCACCACCAAATCCCTGCATAGATCTGCATATCAATGATATATACTAATTAATCCCAGATGACCTTATCTATGTTTTGTGGTAAAAACTCATTGTACCCTACTTAATTAACCCCCTCCATTACCAATCTTTCTCAACACTATTTTAGTTACCAGCAAAAATAGTATTTCAACATTAACTCCCAACCAAACTGGACCACCATGTGCCAGAGTTGAATATTTTGCCTTCAAAATTAACTCTACACTTTGTAAAATTGTGCATTCAACTTTTGTCATTTAATTAGGAGGCCTTTTACCGTCTCTTTTGAAACCTAGTTCATTTACTCCTTTCTTCAATTATTTATTTTCAAAAGAAACAAACAAAGTAGTGGTATTTATTAGAATCATAGAACCAACAGGTTTGCTTATTAAAGTTATGAGGACAAACCTCTAAGCTGGAAATTGTGTGCGTGTGCAGTGTGGGGGATGAGAATACAAGAAAGAAATCTTTGTCTAGTTTATCCTCAACCGAGATGAGATGTACGTGATTTTTTTTAATCAAAGTTAAGCTACTATGGCTAAGCCCTATATATTCTTTAGACTTTTGGGCACATGATGTGGTATACAAATAAATTTGGAGCTCCAACTGGAACCATACATTTTAAAGAAAACAGCTTCCTTTACCCTTAATACCATACATCATTTATGATTATAGGATCCTAACATGATTTTTAAGGATAACAAAATAAGGCTATTAATTATGTCGTTTTCAACATGTTAGTTAAGAAAAGGCAAATACAAGACTGTCATTTCAAAAATATATTATTATACACTGTCAATTTTAAAACTTATAACTAAAGTGGCTTTGATTTTAGACAAAGTATAGCCCAAAAACACTGATAATGCTCCCTACTTTGTCAATGTATAAATAGGGAAATAAATGAGGAGAAGAAAAGAAGAGAGAGTCTAATCTCAGGTTGGATTTTGCAGTGCAACATAACATTGGCAAGTGTAGTTGTCTCTCTACAAGGCAAATTCATGGTTTACATCCTAATTCTTTTCATCCTTCCATTTAAAGCACTTGTTAGAAACTGGTCCACTCCTACACCTCACACCAAACTATAATTAAGTTTTGCAGAATTATCATTTTAAAACGTTGAAATTTAGTGATCAAACATAAAAAATGGAATTTGTTCAAAATGGTAGGGTATATATAAAACCTTCTTCGTACTTTTATTCACTGGGATTTCTCAAATATTTTGATCTAAAAGACCAGTTATAGTGAAAGGGAGAGCTTTCAGAATTGTGTTTTTTCAATTAGGAAATTTGTTTTATTTGTAAATCAATGGTATCCTCAGAATACCACATGATTTGGAAGACATTATTGTCAGAAATTGGAATAGTGGACATAAATGTGACAGGGAAGGTATAGAAATATAGAGCCAAAATGATAGTATATAAGAAGGATCAATTTATTTGAAAAGGAGCATGTTATGTTTTATAATATGAAAGTTTTGTTAAGCAGCCACCCTACAAAAAGAAGGGACGACAATGATATTTTTAGGGCAGGGGTCCAATGAATTCACCCTTTATATGCATTGCATAGTTGGCGTGTAGCCTTGTGATATGGGATATTCAATCTCTAGTTATTTCATTTTTTTCAAATTTATTTTTAATGATTTGTTATATATATCTAACATAAATATTTTTACCATTTTAAATCGTGAATAAATAAGTATAGGTTCAACAAATTTAGATATTTTTCTTTCTTTAAAAATAGGAAGTTTTTATTTTCAGTATGTTTATTTGATATTATACCAACATTAATAATTAGAATTAATTTATAATATTCTTACAAGATTAAGATGTATAATCTTAAAAGTCTATTTTTCTTAATTTTAATATTTTGCCCTCTTTTGTTTTACGTGTATATTCTTATAATCTTAGTTTCACATGCATATGTAAAGGTAATAATTGAGTTAATTGAAAGATTTAAATATAGTAATAAATGCTGAATAATGTATATATTTTAATTTTATCTTATTTATAATATTTTAATAATTTTGTATCTAAATAAATCTATCTTTAGATACCTGCATCTTGTTCTAATGGTATTTAAAGTGTAGATGGAGATAGCTATACATTTTTGGCTTGGAGAGGGAGTGAGAAAAGAAACAAAAGAAGATAATAAAACTAAAAACTAAAATTATTTGAATTAAAAATAAAAAATAAAAAAATATTTAATAATTAATTGTTGGTCCGAATAATGTGATAAAATTAAAAGAATTAAATTAATTAGATAATATAATAAACTATCAAAATACTCATAGTTAAAATTTACAAGAATGAATATTAATTAAAATTAGATTAATTATTAAATAATTATTTTATAAAATAGAAAATATTAAGAAATTAATTAAAATGGAAATTTAATTTATGTAAGTAACTAATTGTAAATCATGTACAAATTTTCTTCATATACTAATTTAAAAACATTAAAGTATGGTAACAAAAATTACAAATAAAACATAGGCACTACACATTAAATTGACAAATATAAAAAATATTTTAAATCTTATCTCATATTTTAAATTCATACTTCAAAATTAAAAAATCTCAATTTCAAAATGCAGTTGATAATTTAAAAGGTATTTTCACCTTATTGTGTTTGGTAAGATTAATAACATGCATGTATAGAAAGTGAACAAGTTAAAAAAAATGCATAATATTAATCTCCTCCGAAAACCAATAATACAAAATGTGAACAGTAAATTATTTTTACCGGCGCCTTCTAACCTTTTTCAATAATACATCACCGGATTCAAACCTTCTCTTAATGATAACACTTATAAAATGAAAAAACCTTAAAAATATTTAAACTCTTAATTAGTAATTCTTGTAACCTACCAAGTTTTTTAAAATTAAATTAACTTCATTTGGGATTTTATTTTTAAATAAATGCAAGTTTCCTAACAAATTTCTCAAACAAATTACATAATATATTTCGAATAAAAGGTTATAAAAGTGTGATTGGACTTCAATAATTATAGAATAATAGTGACATTTAGCTCTTTAATATGATTTTCTTCCTTTTTTATTTATTTTATCTATTAACATCAATTGTCAAATTGGAGTGCACCTAAATTAGTAATGCCTTTCTCATTTGCCATAATTATTAATAGATAGAAGAATACAGAAAAAATGTGGTCCAAACTTCAAGAAATTCATCGAGTTGAAGAAAGCTATCTTCTGAAAAGACAACAATTGCCACCTACCCCTAATTTATTGTCCTCCTTTGTTAATGTCACACCATCTCGTCTCTTGTGGAACTCATTTTATTTTCTTTAAATACTTTTATAAGATGCTTTTTTATTAATTTTAAACTGTAAAACTTTTTTCCTTACACGACTCAAATTAATTAAGTAAATGTGAGATTTGATGGTAGATATATGCAATTGATTATGAAAAACTTAACTGAGTTAGCAAGCACATTCTTTCGATAGTAACAATTTTAATTATATATATATATATATATATATTCATTCACATTGTAACATAATATATATATATATATATATGTATATATATATATATGTATATATATATTTGTTAATTTACACTTATTTATACATTTACTTAATAAGTTTATCAGTTATAGTTATAAATATATTAAAATACATAAAAATTGTAACTAGCTAATGCATTTCTTCTAAATAGACAAGTAAATACATTTCAAAAAGTGTACAAAGGTTTACTAAAATATTTCTACTTTTCTTTAAGAAAGAAATACATCAATATTTAAAGGAAATTGTAGTTGACTATTAAAAAAAAAAGGATGCTATATCTTAGCAAATCCCATGTATGAATATTTTAGTATTTTTTGCGCTATATTCATAATAACATTTTTTATACGTAACAACTTGTGAGTCTAATGCTTGATACGCTAAAAAATTGATGGAACAGTTATATGTACTTTTGTATAAATTATGTTGTTAATTCTTTATTTATTTAAATTGGCTGGTTTTTTTTTTAAAAGTCACACCTAATTGTTCATTAAACTCTCTTATGACAAGTAACGGATCAAACATTTTCATAAAAAAAAGAGTTACCTGATAAAAGAAAAATTAATTTTCTTATAAAAAACAACGATACAAAATGCTAAAAATTGTTTAAACGCTAAAAATAAAATACAGCGTTAAAAAATTTTCTTATTTTGTTGAATTTTTTGTGTTAATTTTCTATAAAGAAAATATGAGATTCTAATAGAAATAGAAAGTAAAATTAATATATATATGTGTATATTGAAAGAAAATGTAAGTTTTTTAAATATATTTAAATGCAAATAGAACATGTGAAACGAAAAGGGGTCCCCAATAGATTTTATTTTTTGGTTGATGGTGATGTAAAGTGGGGCTTCATTGAGGTGCAAGCAAAGGCATCACCTTATATTACTCCTAATTCTCAAACTGTGAATTATAAATTGTAAATTCTAATTGTTCTTTTCTTACTCTTAACTGGAATCTAGCTACCTAGGCATGCATGCAATTGTTTTCTTTTCTGTCATCCACATGTGGGTTCTGGTGTGACATTTCCTCGGAAAATTCTCGGTAAGTGTTTTTACCAACTGTTTCCACTCTAATACCAGATCCCAACAAAAGCAAACCTCAAATTATTCAACTTTCCTTTACTTAATTCACATACACAACCACTATATATCTTCACATTAACTCACTTTTTTCTCATTGTTTTTGGTATCAAATCTATTTCCTCCCTTTCTTTCTCTTTCTAATTTAATGGCTTCCCACTGCCCAATTAGGGTTTCAATCCCTTTCCATTGCACTCATACCTCCCCCACAATTAATGAAAGCAGGAAACAAAGAAACAACATCACTCTTTCCCATTGGCTCTTTCTGTTGCATATTATGACATTATCTGCTCTCAGACAATTTAATGCCTTTTTCTAAGAACAATGCTAAGTAATTCATGTTTTAAGGAATATTGTGTAATATTTGATATTATTATTCACCAATTCTTTTGTTTTTAATTTATTAATCAATGCTTCTGAGGCAACTTAATCAGAAGAACCACCAAATGATATTAGGGGATGGAAGAAAGAAATCTAAAGATAGATAGAAAACAGATGTGATGAATAAAATGAAACATAAAGAGAAGAATAAACAAATAAAATGACATGGAGGATGCAATGTATATTGTTTATTTTTATTGTTATTAAACAACTCTCACGGGTACTAAAAGTTACTTGCAGGTCATGTAATTTTTTTCAAATTTTTTTAATGTCACATCATTTTCACTATTTTAAGATATCAACTTCCAACTATTATAGAGTTTCTTCAATGAATCTCATGAACTACTTCATACTCTTATATTTTATTATTTATCTCTATTCATCTCACCCAACATAAATAAAAAAAATGGGTGAAACCAGAGAAAAAAAGGTAGAGTAGTTGTCTGCAGAACGTCTCTTATGTGGCATTATTTGCTTTCACAGTAATCTTTTTTTTAAGAGATTATCTCAAGACATTATTGGAGTTTTTTTTTTCTTTTTTTTGAAATGATACAATAAGAAGGATGACTTTTAATTGCTTAACTGATAATGACTAGTTTTCATGCAATCAGTTTTCCCTACAGAAACAAAAGACAGACAAGTCACAGGTCTCTCTAGTGTCTCCTGCAATTTCATGATGCTATTTATTAATCCTTTATTTTATTAAATAAGTGTGACAGAAGCTTTAGAAAGAGATAAATATATATATATATATATATTTTTTCTTTTCATTTAAAACTAATATTATAACCGAGAGTTCAGAAGAAACAATAAAGAGACTCACACTTATATGTGATGAGCTGCAACCTGCCAGTACATAGAATTGTAATTGGAATATGACTAGACACTATTCCTCTTGCCAAAGCAAACCCAACTTGTTTGATCCTCTTCTCTATGCTATCTCTACAACTTGAGCATGACAATGTTAATGTTTTCGTTGTCTATATCATAGATTCAAATATGTAATTTATGGTGATTGGAGGCTCATCCGCCAAAGAAATATAGGCAGCAGATCACACTGGACCACTTGATGATATACACTACTGCCTACTCATAAACATAGCCAACTATCTGAGTGTAGAGGTAGATATCATCACCAGGATCAATTACTTGTAGGTATCTAAGTGATATCAATAATATTTATTTTTTCATTTTTCTGATTTTCCATAAGCTTGAGGAAAAAGAGAAACATCCAACCAGGGCTTGTGGTTTTAGGATGCATTCAACACTTTTGTTTCAGTACCTGTGTTCACTGCATATATATAATGAAAACAAAGAAAGTAGAGTTATAATTGTTCCCTAGCTTACCCTTGTCTCTCCCAAAGACCAAAGATACAAGCATGCATATCATATATTTTGCTGCAGAATGGAAATTACTTCTATTAAGTAAACAAATATACCACCTCTCAGTGTTGTTCAACATATTTCTATCAATGACCACTGCTTAATTTACATGGTTTTCCATTTAGTCTGGAGATATATGTTGCCTGATTAATTCAACACGTGCAGAGAGAGAGAGTTTATGAATGAACCGGGAGATATTCATAGCCATGATTGATTATCAGTTCTGGAGACCATAATTGATGGGTAGGTGTTAAACATAGGAGATGACTATGCTTAAATGTGCAGACATGTACATGTTTTTTCTTCATAATTTAAAAGAAGATGTAGTCAAACAAAGAGAAAGGTTGAGCATGTAATATCTGACATGTGTGGCTGTGTCTAGGTGAAAGTGTTAAAATTCTACATTATGTGGTTTTGTATCATATAATATCAAACAAGGACACTATAATACAAATTGATGAGTAGTACCTATTCAAAAGAAAAAAAATCACGTGCAGGGAAGCAGGCAAGTTAATGATTAGTTTTACTCATATGCAAAAAAAAAAAAAAAAAAATATTAATT
>Ga0099825_1010068_pt1 | contig 10492 bp, 5 predicted proteins | sample SiratroredBW_FD_76838 | JGI IMG/M metagenome (GOLD analysis project Ga0099825, IMG submission 76838) | Root nodule microbial communities of legume samples collected from California, USA - Siratro red BW | ecosystem: Host-associated > Plants > Roots > Nodule | place: USA: California | collected... | reverse complement strand
AAAAAACCCCCCCCCCCCCCCCCCACCCCCGCTCCCTCCCCCAACAGACGAAAAAGATAAGCACAAAAAGACACCCTTTTTTTCTTTCTCTCTCTATCACCTTCCATTCTCCATAATTGTCTCTCTTCTATCTTGATTTTCACCCTCAATATTTCCTCTGATCCAGAATCTGATCAAGCCCTGCAGTAGCTGAGGATCCTAGGGCCATTTCTAATTGATCATAATCTCAATCAGAGTAAGTTCCTATTTACTTTGAGAAACCTTTGTTCTTTGTTCTTCGTTATGTTTTCTTCATCAATATTGGTGGGAACAATTGAGAAAAGTGTTCCTCTCAACTTGATTAAGGTTATATTAAATGTTGGTGTTATTTGGAACCTTGTTCTAGATCCCTATAGTTGGACTGATGTTGTTGCCTGATTGGAGGAATTGATTGGGGATCGTTGTCTAAGGTAAGGGAAGCTAGTTTTTACCTCAAATAGAACTTTATGTTATAATATATGGATGTGTGAGTGACATGGTCACGAATTTCAAAGTTTTTTTATAAGAATTATTTTTGCATGAACATGAATTGTTTTGATTGGGAAATGAGTTTGATGAATTTGGTAGATGTATGTTGTTATAATGTTAGAGAAGTTCTTGGATGATATTTGATGATGTAATCATTAAGTGTTGTTATGATTTTGGAAAAAATCTTGCATACTATTATTTGTGAATTGAATGGGTATTGATGTGAATGATTGAATGATGAAGTTGATGTCATACATTTGGGATAATGTATGAGTTATGCTTGTTTGAGTACATTAAATATAACATATCTATGTTTAACAGAGATCCTCAAGCTTCACTAATGATCTAAGTCACATAGACTAAGACATCCAATGATGAGAAGCTGATGAGGGAGTTCATACACACCGGGACCGCTGGCAGACACTGGGTATTAGATGTTTGAACTTACTCTGATCCTTTCTCTTATATTCAATGGCAATCTAAGTCTTGGGTATTAGATTAGTCCTTTCTCTTAGATTTGCTTAATCTAAGTCTTAGGTATTGGATTAGATGTTAGTCTCTGGTAGGGGCATACTTAATGAGTCTTCCGAAAGACGATAGATCCATGTGTGACCAATAGGTATGATGTGGTCCATGTAAGCCCTTTATGTATGATGTTTGACATGAGTACTTGAAAAGAAAAAGAAGAACTGGTATTGAAACTTGATATGTTAGACCTTAAGGGAATTCTTATGACTAATATAATTTGTTCTTTTTGCATGTCTTTAGTATGTTAGAAAAAATTAATTTCACTAGCTTATCCTTGTTTTTCATGTTATTGTATGAACTGCAATGACTATACTGTGTACACGGGTGCAGATGTAGGTTTTGGAATACCTTAAAGATGATATGCCCTTAGAATTTATTTTTCTTTTGTCTTGTATATACTTGTATATATGTTTTGATGTAGTTAAAGACTTTATGACCTTGAGATGGTTTTTCTTTTTGTCATGTAGAGAGTTGAAGATAAGTTTGATGTACCTGAACACTTTATATATAGTACTTTGAACCTTAAATGCATGTTAATATTTGGTAGTAGATTAAAGTTAGTTGTTTTGAAAAATTATTTTCTAATGTTTTCGCTTAGCCAAGGAAATCTCGCCTAAGCAAAGTATGCAGAAAAGATTCACTCTACAAGTCTCGCCTGAGCGAGGTGAAACTCGCTTGAGCGAGCTCTTTGTAAAAAAAAGGAGTGCTCTCGGGTTGATTTTCGCTGAAGCGAGAAACTTTTTGCTTAAAAGAAATTTTCAACCAAGCAATGATATTCTCGCTTAAACAAAAATAACACTAAAAGTATAGTGCTCTCTAGATCATTCTCACTCAAATAAAAAAAATTCTTGCTCAATATAAAAAAACCTATTTTTTTTATTCCTTCTTTTCTTCTTTTCTTTATTTTTTTTTATATTAAATATTTTATGGTTTAAAATTATATTTTGTTTTTCATCTATAAAAATTGAATGAAAAATACAACTTTTAACTTGTTAGAAAAACAACGTTGACGTGACATCTTCTCGAAATGAAATAAGGTTTTTAATTAATAAGATATAGAAACACATTTTCTTGTCTCGATTCAAAATTACAATATAAAAGAAAGATGAAAGAGAGAAATGAATGAGATAAAGATAGAAACTTATGTACCTACCAAATGAATTTTGATAAATAAAAACTGTACGAAAAGAATGAGTTGGTGGGAAGTTAGTGGAGGTGAAGGGTAAGAGTAAAAGTGGGTTATATAGATGTTTAAAAGCATTCATACATTTATATATATATATAAAAGAAATATTTGTGGTGGTATAAAAAAATTCAAAAAGAAGTTAATTAATTTAGTGATTTTTGTTTTTATGTTTACGATGACAAATAATGCTATGGAAGTTAAGAAAAAATGAAAGAAGTTTTTTTTCAGATGTTTAATAATATTTTGAGAATGTAAGAATGTTTGAAATGATCATTTAAAAAAACATTATTGATGTTATGAATGTGGGGATAAAAAATACTATTATTGGTGATGTAATTATGTTAATTTTATTTAAGAAAATGTTGTAGAAATTTTAAAATGAACTAACATGTAAAGAACAATTAATAAAATTAAATTAAACAAGAAACTTAAATCTTATAAATATAATATTAATGTAATTTAGTGTCATTAAATTTAATGTAATTTTTTAAAATTTTGAGATTTTAGTTGAAAGGTCTTTTTGCGATTAGAAGGTTGAAACAAGAACTTTAAATTCTCCAATATTTTATTACAATAGGCCACACATCTCCACATTTCAATTCTTCACAATTCCTTCCTTACGAAGTTCAAATCTTAAAAAAAGAACACATTAAATATACTGGCACCTAATCACATTAACAATATTTATTAGATTTAAATTTCTTGTTTAATATTGTATATGTTAACTCATTTTAAAATTCTTACAATATTTTTTAGATAAAATTAATATAATTATGTCATCAATAATAATAATAATAATAATAATAATAATAATAATAATAATATTTTATTCCGTATCAATAATATTTTGTTAATAATCATTTCAAACATTTTTTATTCAAACATTCATAGTATTAATAATATTTTTTAATAATCATTTCAAACATTCTTCTTACACTTCAATACATTATTACACATCTTAAAAAATTTAACTTCATACACATAACAACAAATATTATTTAACTTTGTACACATGACAACAAATATTATAAAATTAATTAACTTTTAATTTTAACAATAGTCATAACATTTCAACTACTCTAAAGTTTATTGGTGAATACATAATTATGAGACATTGATTTCCTTTCAATCCCTCATATACTGGTTTCATTTCAACCAAAATGATTAGATGAGTCTATAACTCAGTTATCACACATAACAAATTAATTCAATCATATTGAAACATATAAATACATTTGTAACTATGGTACCTTGATTTTTTTTCAGTCCTCAATACACTAGTTTCATTTTCAATCAAAATATTACATATGAATCTATAATTCAGTCATCACACATATAATTTCATTTCTATCATACACAATCATATCAATCCAACAATTCACAATATTTAGAAATAGTTTTTGTTTATCAAATTATTAATATCACAATTCATACTAATTACACAATCAATCAATTTCTTCATAAGACACATCTATAATAAAAATTGAAACTTAGAACCAAAACTCATCACAGTCAAAGATTTCAACCTAAGGTACTATTAAAATTCTTAAATTCCTTAAGGGAGATAACAATCCCCAAATTAATTCTTCCAACCAGATAATCACACAAGTCCAACTCTAGAGATTTAGAAGTTATCCAAATAACACCAAATTTCAATATTTTAATATAGTTGACAGAAACATTTTTTTTCAACATATCTCACTAAGATTGATTGATGACAAAAACTTAAAAGAGAAATAGAAAACAAAATATTTTAGAGTAAATAGAAACTTATTCTGATTGAGATTTTGATTGGTTAAAAATGATCTCAAACTCTTCAACTACTGCAGTGTTTGACCTTATTGGTTAAAAATGATCTCAGATTCTTCAACTACGATAATATTTGACCGAATCTGAAATAGATAAAGTATGATAAGTAAAAATCAGAAAAAAAAAATATAAAGGTGTAGAAAAAGACATAAGGAAAAGCTACCAACTCACTTAAATTATACTTAGACTCACTTACTTAAAATTGATAATATAGATAACATTATATAAATCTCATAAAATTATAAAATTTTACTGCATAGTAGAGGCTGACAACTTGACCTCATGTTAGTAAAATAATTGCATTACTTACCAGTAAGATTAATTGAATTTATTCAAAAAGGGAGCATAATTATTTAGTGGATCAGACAATCTTTATATATTAAAAAAAATAATGATGCACACATTTTTATGATTTTATTTGATAATCTATTAATTTGGATAATTATATGTATAATCTGAATCACATATAATATATAAATTATAATAATTAAACTCCCACTTTTAACTAACTTAATTTATAATATTTAAATCTACTTTTATATTTGAAAATGTGTGTATAGAAGAATTAGGATTAAATATCCGAATTGGTCTACGCCAGAGTTGCTACTATTAACTTTTGATCAACAATAAATTTGAGGTAAATGAGTCTTTGAAAAACTCATTTATTCCAGATAAGTGATACGTAGATGTAGCTCCGTTTACATTTTATACCGACTAACTTAGAAAAAAAAATGAATTTTTCAATAATCAATGTACATGAAAATTTTAATATCAGACACATGTCCCCGTCAATCTTTCATGAATTAATTTGAATGTTTATTAAAATAATTAGTTAAAAGGTAAAAGAATTAACTTTTAAGCATAAACTAGAGCAAATTGTTTTTTTTAAAACTAAACTATATTTAAACTTGGTTAGAATTACGTAGCGATGAAAACATCTGAAAAAGTATAATTCTAATTGGATATACTTAACTATTAGAACTTATATTAGAAATCGATGATTTTTCCTTACTTATAATTTCTAACATATCTTTTTTAGAGATATAATTTTGTATATAAAATTAGATATTTATAAGTTATCTAATAACAAATGATATAACAAATTTAACAATATTTTTAAAAGTTAAGTTTTAATAATGGATAAGATAAAACTTATGTCAAATATGTAATTTACATGTTTAGTTTAAATTTGTCAAATTAATAAGTCTATTCATGCAGAATAGTAATTGTTACTCCATTGTACAACGAAACGTTGAACACAGCACTTAGGAACCAAATTCAGGCTGAATGACAACAATACCTAGGATTTACTATCATTATTCATGGTTATTATTCATGAATAAGATAACATTTTACCCCTCAACAAATATTAGGGCAAGTTAAATCGTTGTAAATGACATCAATGAAATTGACTGGTTGCACCAGGTCGGTATTCTCCAATTCCTAGCAAGTCCTGTAAAATTATAGTAAATAGATAAAATGATTAGTTTAACCTGGCAAACAAGCTCACTTCTCATTTCAACCATCTTATGGAGCCATCAGAGGAAGCAGTTAAAACAACAAAGAGGGTAGCACAAACAGAAATCAGAATAAATAAACTGTGTTACTTGTTGAAGATTTTTCATCGTTTTAGTGTCGTTAGAAACCAGGGAATGAAATGGTGAGCTATACTGATTAAGGATCCCAACTTAAAATAATTCAAAGTAACGCCAAGGGCTACATCAAGCCCAATAAGAGATCAAGCATCTAATCAAACTAGGTACGTCTATGTCAAACAAAAACCACGGCCGTTAGGATAAACAAGGAAAGGAAATATGTTAGGAAAAGAACGCAAAGATTTTTAAGTTAATAAAAAGTTAAAATTAATTGGCAAGAAATATAGAGAAAAATCCTTACTCGATAATTTCAATCTTGTTAGTTAATATTGATCACTTTCAAATTTATTTAACTGATTTTTAATATTATTTATTACACAAACTTCTGATTCACCATTTTCTCTTCAAAAATTTGTTATTTCTCCCATTCTTTTCTCTTATCCTTTTTATATAGTTAATAAAAAGTTAAAATTAATTGACAAGAAGTATAGATAAAAGCCCTACTCAATAATTTTATTCTTGTTAGTTAATATTTGACCACTTTCAAAATTATTTAACTGTTTTTAATATTATTTATTATACAAACTTCTGATTCACCATTATCTCTTCAAAATTTGTTATTTCTCCCATTCTTTTCTCTTATCCATTCTATATAATTGTGCCTACCCAAATTTTCTAAGCATGACACCACACCACATTTTCGAATTAAAGATTACAAACAAGATACTTAAAATCGACACAATAGGTAAGATAGTAAAAAGTTCACAAAATCATAAATTATAAAATCACACCAAAAATTTTCATACAGAGCGTCTAACAAGAAAGTGACGAAGATTGAAGACCTATTCAAAAGCTTTCAACGACTAATTTCTGCAAAATTATACATAATCCATCGTTTGAAGCTTAAAAGAACAAGAACAAAGTGTCAAAAAGCTTGACGTTTACTCTATTATTCCAATGAGCGTCTACTGCAAGTATATGCTTATGTAGAGCGTCTAATAGGTTGGGTTAGACAAAAATTGTTTGTAATTTTTCACTGCTATGAAGTTATTCCAGTTATAAATGTTTTTTTCTCTTTTGAGATGTCTGTCTCAATGAAAAATTAAGACTGATATAGTCTGGAGAGAAGTTTGTATATTTATATAAATTAGAGAGCTTTGTCTATTAGTTGTAATTAATTTGCTTGATTAGTGAAATTTTTTAAACAATTTGTTTCGAAAAAAACCTATCTAAAATTTAAGGTGAACAAGTGTAAAATTATAATTTGTGTTTTTGTTTTTGTTTTTCTTGTATTCGACCATCTATGTTTGATTTGTTTTTTTTTCAGCAATTTGAATTCAACCTTCATTTAACCCATTTTAATGTCTGTTATTTCTACCACACAAATACCATTGTTAAGAGTTAATTAGTGCATTAATTTTTTTCTCAGTTTACAGTGAAGTCTTTCTAGAAAACACAACTTCAGCAGAGGAAAACTATAGCATGATTAAGGAAGAAGGCACAACTTCTTTATTTATAAAAAGTATTCTGTGATTGTCAATTTGTGACACGGGGGTGGTGCTTCTATTTTTTAATTGAAATTGTTTATGGGAATTAAAGATGATGAGTTTAGAAGTTTGAGAATGGTGGTGTTGCAAGACCTGTGGCTTGGCGTGTACAGTACAAAAGTTTGATGATGAACTTATGGTTATGGGTGAAAGAGTGTGACACTGTTAAAAAAATCCTAAACACTTATTTCTCACTCTCACCGCCACTCTCAACCCTATTCTTCCAATCCTAACTCTTATTTCTCACTCTCACATCCACACTCACGGTCTCTCTCAGCACTGTTCTGCAAACTCACTCGCACACTCAACCCAACCAGCGGATGCCACTCACTCCAGTAATCTCTCACACACAAGTACACAATATTAACTTGTAAACAATTTCTCATTAGCCTCCTTTTTTAAAAACACAAGGGTTATATAACCTATACACAGAAAGTTCTATTTTTTTTTTAAAACAATATATTACAAAGTAGAACAAAACCCAAACTTTGTTACAACTCCAAATCAAACAAGGCTATGTAAGGATTCCACTTGAAATATGGAAGTTTTAGTGTATAGATGTAAGTCTTGCCAAGTTGCGTCTTCCGGATTCGTCTCCCGCCACTGAACTAACACTTTGGTTACGGATTTATTTCCATTTTTCTTCATGCGATGATCTAACACTGCCAAAGGTTGAGGAAAAAACTATCACCATCAAATAAGGGAATTTGTGTCGACATCGGCTTATCCCATAATGTTTCTTTAACAAAGAGACATGAAAGACATCATGTATCTTGGAATCTGTGGGTAACTACAATTGATAACCTATTTCCCAATTTTGTATATAATCTAGAATAACCTATAATACCACATTGCTAACTTGTGGAAAAACGAATTTGCGCAAAGTATGATGTTTATAAGGTTGAAGCTTCAAATAGACTAGATCACCAACAACATATTATTTGTCTTTGCATTTTAAATCTGCATAATACTTCATCCGAGTTTGTGCCTTGATCAAAAATTTGCAGAAGTTTAGAAACCTCCTTCCTTGTCTTAATAGTATAATTAACCACTTCCACCAATGAATCCTATGTCTAAACTGCAATTGAAATAGGAGTCGAATACCCTTATAAAACTTCCGAAGGTGTCAAATTTGTGGCTACATGGAGCTTAGTATTGTACCAAAGTTCTACCAATGTTAAGAATTCAACCCATTTGTGAGGCATATCACCTATTACAAGTAGGTTTCTATCAATTTGTTAATAGCTTCTCTTTGACCATCTGTTTCCGGATGAAAAGCAGTAAATAGTAAAAGCTTCACCGCATGTGTCTTCATTATTTCTGTCTAAAATCTACTCATAAAAGTAGAGTATCTGTTTGACCCAATATATGTGGGTCAGCCGTGTAAGTTGATAACATTATCCATAAACAGCCTCTAAAAGGGTGAGATAAGGACAGAAAATGAGCATACTTAGTCGGTCAATGATAACCAAGATCACAGTCATACTATTCAATTTGGGTAAACCAGTTACAAAATCCATGTAAAGACTTCCAACCTTGATTAGGAATAGGTAAAGGTTGTAAAACACCAACAAGTAAATGCAATATAGGTTTATTTTGCTAACAAATAGTACAATTTTTTACCCAATTCTTTACCTTTCCAGTAAATCTAATACGTTTATATGTTAAGTCATACACGGAATGTCCACCTAAAGCTAAATAATAAAATTGCTGTAGAAGGTGATTCCTTAAGTCAGCATCATTCCCGACCACTAGCTTGCCTTTTCTCCTCAAAACCTCTAATTCTCATGTAAAATGCTTGTACGACTGTTGTGACAAGCGAATGACAATCTACTATCTTCTGCAATGTTGATCAGTCTTCTATTAATGATTTGTACGATTAATTAGCTGAGATTTGTAGGTTCCTTGTGGCATATTTCTGGACAAAGCATCTGCTACATTGTCTTTTCTTTTTCTTTATATTCTATCTTGAAGTCCAATCCCATGAGAGTTTCAAGTCCCCAATTCTGCATTATTGTTGTAGGAGGTTGGTCTAACAATGTTTAAGAGCCTTCTGATCAGTTCTAATAGTAACCTGTTGATCAAGGAAATAATGTTGCCATTTGTTAACGGCAAAGAGTATAGCAAAAAAACTCCTTTTCATAGACTAAGAGCATCTAATATTGAGGTCCCATGGTCATACTAATATAAGCTATTAGAGGTTCTAAAGTTAGAGCAAGACCTCCATGATCCACCTTTTTTCTTTACCAAAACCAAGGGAGAGGCATAACTACTGGAACTGGAGATTTCCCTAATAAATCTAGTAGAACTTCAAAGCAGTGTTGGCCTCACCTCTCTTTGCCTTCACTTTCTGCACTTGATCAATTGAAGTCTCTATCCACTACATGCTTCCGCAAGCCATTGCTTCCATTCCACCATTCAAAACATCAAAACCTGTCTGGAGGCCTAAACAAACTTAAACAGGTCTAAATTTATTGAAAGCTTCTTATAAGCTTCGGGCTCTATGTCCGTTTTATTAGTTGACTATGGTGGCTGGGGCATATGCCATCACTATTCTTCCACTCATGAACCCTAATTCTTCTCCCTCACTCTCACAGCCACACTCACTCGCACACTCAACCCAACCAGCGGATGTCACTCACTCCGGTGATCTCTCACAAGCTGCTACACAAGATCAACTTATAAACAATTTCTCATTAGCCTCTTTTATTTTAAAAAACAGAAGGGTTATATATAACCCTACACACACAGAAAGTTTTGTAACTGCAAAACAGAACGAAACCCTAACTCTAGTACAAGAGTTATAACAAACACGTGGCAAATAATCTTTCAGGTAATCAACCTTCAAATGCATTGCTACCTATGTCCTCCTCTACGCTCGAACATTCACCAATTTTTTAAAACATAAATACATTTTACCACACTAATTATTTTCCTTTTTATAAACCAACAAGTCGTGGCTTAGTTTCACAATTTTTTATTTCATCACAGTTGAATCGAAATCGTGTTTTCAAAATTCAATAAAAATCGTGTTTAGGTAACACGATTTCTTAAGAAAAACGGTATCCCATTAAAGGACAATTTACTCATATTAATAACTTCTTTTTTAAAAAAAAAAAAAAAAAAAAAAACCATTTAAAAAAAAATAAAAAAAAAAAAAAAAAAAAAAAAAAAAAAAAAAAAAAAAAAAATAAATTAATAAATAAAAAAAAAAAAAAATTTAAAAAAATTTTTATTTTTTTAAAAAATTTAAAAAAATAATATATTTAAAAATTTTTAAAAAATTATTTTTTTTAAAATATTTTTATATTTTTTTTTTT
>Ga0099825_1010067_pt1 | contig 10494 bp, 7 predicted proteins | sample SiratroredBW_FD_76838 | JGI IMG/M metagenome (GOLD analysis project Ga0099825, IMG submission 76838) | Root nodule microbial communities of legume samples collected from California, USA - Siratro red BW | ecosystem: Host-associated > Plants > Roots > Nodule | place: USA: California | collected... | reverse complement strand
TCATCTTTCCCAAAATGAGAAAGAGGTAAAAAGAGAAATTAAACTACATCATTAATTATTTTTACATTCTGAAAATGAAAGAAAATAAGAAAAAAAAATCCAAAATTCTAATTAAAAGAGAAACTTTTTATTATTAATATTTTGAGAAATTATTAAATAAATCCGGACAAAATTAGGTGTTGACAAGTTCCATCATATCTATGGAAAATTTAGGAATCGTCTCCAAAACATTTAGTGGACATGCTTTTGTGTTAGCATAAAATTTCGCTTCCAATGACAAGTGCACCAGTTGCAAATGTAGCATAAAATTCTAAAGAAATCGACATTGTGGCTGATTATATGCATGTCTTGATCAATTTAATCCACTTGCTACAAAAGCCTAGTCTGACCAACATGTAGTACATAAAATTCCAATCTATAAAATCATAGGCTTTTTCATGTCCACTTTCACAACTAGTCCGCTTCTTTTTTCCTTCTTAAGGTAATCCACTAATTTATTAGCAATAAGAATATACTACCCAACATACCCCTCCTACTTAGGAATGTTGATTGTCTCTTATCTATTTCTTTTGAAAGAACATGCTTCAACCTATTTGCTAGAATTTTAGAAGTCATTTTATACAAACATCTTACCAATAAAATAGGTCTGAAGTCATTCAAAGTATTTGGGTTCTCCTTCTTAGGAACTAGGGTGATGAAAGAAGCATTACAACATCTCAGAATGTACCTAGATACTTTCTACCACAAGTCATGAACTTGAGTCTCTACCGTATGGGATTAAAAAGCTTTAAAATAGTTTGATCATTTGTTTCACATAGAGTTCCTCATAGACTTCCACCTTTATGAGAGCAAAAAAAAACATCAAATAGATTTAGTTATTGGAGTTAGCCTACCCAATAGGCCAACTTATAGGATCAGCCCCCAAGAAACTAAAGAGATAGAGTACCAAGTAAGTGACTTTATGAAGAAGGGTTGAGTATAAAAGAGTCTCAGTCCTTGTGCTATCTCAATCTTGTTTGTCTCCATGAAAGATGGGACTTGGAGAACGTGTACATATTGTAGGACCATTAATAACAATTCTAGAATATAGGTATCCAATCCCTAGGTTAGATGATATGTTAGATGAGTTCCATGGAGGTAACAACTTTTCCAAAATTGATCGCAAGAATGGATACCATTACATATGAATCAAAGAAGGTGATAAATGGAAAACTACTTTAAGACCATGTTTAGACTGTATGAATGGTTAGTCATGTCTTTTGGCTTGACTAATGCTCTTAGCACCTTCATGAGGTTAATGAATCATGTACTTCGGGATTGCATACATAGGTTTGTGGTCGTCTACTTTGATGATGTTTAAATCTATAATAGGAGTCTAGATGAGCACATAGGTCATCTTAGACAATTCTGAATTATTTTAAGGGACTATCACCTCTTTGCCAACATTGAAAAATGTACCTTTTGTAAGGAAAATATAGTTTTTTTTGGTTTCATGGTATGAAAGATGGTGTTTGTGTAGACGCTAAGAAAATGAAGGTTATCAAAGACTGGCCCACCCTCAAAATTGTAGGAGAAGTCTGAAGCTTTCATGGTTTAGCTATATTTTATATAAGATTTGTGAAGGGCTCCTCTACACTAGTCACACTTCTTAATGAACTTGCTAAGAAGGATGCTCCATTCATACGGGGTGAGAAACAAGGAAAAACTTTTCAAAACTTAAAAGATAAGTTAACCCATACATCTATTCTAGTTTCTCTAGATTTTTCCAAAACATTTGAACTAGAGTGTGATGCCTCTAAGGTTGGAATAGGTGAAATGTTACTTCAAGGTGGAATCCTATTGCATACTTTAGTGAGAAACTTTGTCAATCCACCTTCAACTATCCCACCAATGACAAAGAGCTATATGCTTTAGTCAAGGTCCTCCAAAATATGGGAGCACTACTTAGTGACTAAGGAATTCATCGTAAACACTAATCATGAGTCATTTAAGTATCACTAAGGGCAAGGAAAAATGAATATGAAACATGCTTAGTGGGTAGAATTTTTGAAGGAATTTTGTTATGTTATCAAACATAAAAAAGGGAAGAGTAGTGTGGTAGTTAATGCTTTATCTAGAAGACACACATTATTCATCTCTTTGGGCTCTCAAATCTTAGGCTTAGATAACATAAAGGAGTTGTTTGAGGATGACATTAACTTTACATTCTTATTTGCACATGTCTCAAGAAGTCTCTTAATGGGTTTTACATTTCCGAGGTGTATCTTTACAAAAGGGGAAACTTTATATACTCCAAGAATCAATTAAGAAGCTTATACTCCAAGAAAGTCATGGAGATGTCTTATGGGAAATTTATAGTGATAAAACTCTTACTCTTTTGATAAAAGAAATTTATTAGCCACACATGAGGATAAATGTTTAAAGGTTTTGTTCTAGATGCATAGCTTGTATTCAACTAAGTTTAGAGTAATGCCTCATGGATTTTGTGCTTGGTCTCCTAAGGACCCAAAGGAGTTAGGGTTCTATCTTTGTGGTAGTGGATTATTTTAGCAAAATGACTCATTTTATACCATGTCACAAATTAAATGATACTAACTATATCTCAAGATTATTCTTCAAAGATGTTGTCAGATTTCATGGTCTACCCAATACTAGAGTGTTTGATAGAGATGTGAAGTTCCTAAGTCATTTTTGAAAAACTCTTTAAGAAAGACTTGAAACTAAACTCCTGCCCTCCACCACTTGTCACCCTCAAATTGACGGCCAGATTAAGTTAGTGAATAGATCCCTATCCATTTTGTTGAGGGCAATCTTATAAGGCACAAGTCTTGGTATGAATATCTTCCTCATATAGAGTTTTCTTAAAACTAAGTAGTCCACAAGATTACTAATCTTTCTCCCTTGAGGTTGTTTACGAATTTAACACTCTCACACCTCTTGATTTACTTTCACATCCAGATATAACTTCTTTATTTCATAAAAAAGGAATGTATAAATATGAGTTTATCAAGAAGTTTCATGAGAAGGTAAAAGACTAGATTGAAAAACAAACTCATAAATATGTTGAATACAACAACAAAGGGAGAAGGAAACTTACTTTTGAGGAAGGAGACTGGGTTGGGTTACACCAGAGAAAGGAAAGGTTTTCCTCTTAGAGAAAGTCAGAACTTAGTCTAAGAGAAAATGGTCTATTCCAAGTTCTCTGAAAAATCAATGATAATACATATAGACTAGATCTCCCACTTCATTATAGAGTCAAACTCATTTTTAACATATGTGATCTTACTCCTTTTACAGAGGTTGTTGATTATGAAACTAATCTAGATCTGAGGACAAATTCTTTTGAAGAGGTGGGCAAGAGTGGCAATACATTTATATATAGTCCTCTTACCTCTTGCAAAACTCACATTTGAATGAATGAGAATTGATTTACTTGTCTCTTTGTTTTAAGGTCAAAATGGAAGTAATTTTCTCTTTTCTCCTTCAAGAATCCTACCTTAAAAAGAGGAACATGGGTTTCTCTTTTGAAATTTGACATTGTAATAGTTTTCTAAGTCTTTCACGTGTGCTTAAGGATACTTCTATCTTTATCATTCTACAATTATCATTGTTACTTATATCAAAACAATCTTATTTATTATGATCAAGTGATTTATGAAAACTTGAAATCAATTTTTATTATAAGGCACACAATCCTTCTATATTCTTTTCATATCTTGAAGTTACTATTTTCGTTCTCATACCAATTTCTATTTGTAAAATACATATAAATCATTTAGAAGTTTTGTAACATGTAAAGAAAAAAAGACTAGTGAAAAACTTGTATCTATATATCCATTTACCACAATTTTATGTCAACAATTTAGTATCATCATGCGTTTTACATTTCTTTTATAATTGTTTCTTTTACCGTTAGTGAAGCTCATTTTACCATTTATCTTTAAACATTTTTCTATTTTGATTTCATATATCTCCAAATCAACTTCTAGTTTTAAAGTATATTTATGGAGATTATGATAAAATTATCTTCTTGAATTAAAACTTACATTTATAATAAGTTGGAAAATCTAAAGGTAATTTACTTGGTTCTTAAATGTAAATAACTATTTGCTTTCATATAAATCTAAACACAAAAAAAATTCATAAAGATGTATGAATTACATTTTGATATGTTTAATCTGGGTATTCAAATCCTTTTAGAAATAAATATAAAAATATTTCCTTTCACAATTAATTTTATTTTATTTTTTGTATGAATTTCCGAATCTCTTTAACTATTAACTTTCATTCACTTAAACTAAAAAATTAGGGATTATTAATCTAAATATAAAGAACTGGTGTTATTTGTTTGAAATGTACATAAAAAATTAGGGTTTAGTGTTTAATAACAACTTTCAAACACCAAAACTAGTTTTTTGAGACTTTTTTTAGGCAGAAACGCGGTATAGTAGTTGAAGTGTGTGGTCTTTTTCTTATTATATTTTTACCCTCAAATTTCAGTCCACGATGTCTATATTTGAACATATAAAAAGTGAAGTCAACGGTCAGAAACGTAGGCTAAAACATTTGTCTATATATGTTTTCTCAATCTCCCTCCCATTTCAATTTCCTCGTAACAGTTTCAGTTTTTTGACGTTGCTGCTGAACTCAAGTCCTGAGATGAGAACTTCAACCACAAAGTTCGAATCCCTTAACGGTCCACGTCCTTCTTCATTGACCATCAACAAATATTCTCATTTGATTCGCAAGCCTTCATCATCTTCCACATCTCACGTTGCATTGACCAAATCCCAGAGCAATAATCCCGTCATCATCTACACGAAATCGCCGAAGATAATTCACACGAAGCCTCGAGATTTCATGGCTCTGGTTCAAAGACTAACCGGCATGTCAAACTCCAACGAACAGCTCTTGGACGATGCCACTTCCTCTCAGAATTCTGGGTCTCTTACGTCTGATGGGTCCAACAAGAGACAAGGGAATGATGAAGAACAAGGGGAAGATCTTGGGGTTGGTCTAAGCTATGTAAAGGAAGAGCCTTTTCTTCATTCTAACATGGATTTTTCGGATTTGCCTATTTTCACGCCAAATTCCGTGTGTAAATATGCAGGTTCGGCATTTGGGTTTCTGAGTAATTTGTTATCACCTTCAGGAATGGAATTCATGAAAGAATTGCCTGAATATTAATGGAACCAAGTAGTTAAATTTGGATGCCTTGTTTTTCTACATGTACATGAGATGAATCTTATTTTCCCAGATTGTGATTTGTAAGATCAATGTCTTTGCTACGTGACGTAGGTTTGTGTTTTAGTTTTTTTTTTTTTTTTAGAAAAATTACACACTGGCAAGCACAGCTAGAATTTTCTGGCTAGGGTTATCTAACTTGTGAAAGATATTGGACCACATTGGATTATCTGTTATATTCTGTAGCCACTTGTTTTTTTTAGTATCTTTCTTGCTTATTATATAAAGGCTGCTATTCTAGTCTTCTTCAATTATTTTGCACTGTTGATTTGTGAAACCAGGGGTATGCTCTGAATTCTTCTGTCGTATTCATCATGGTTTAATATATAATTTGAATGTGGACGTCTAATGCACTTAGCCTCTTAATTAATATGAAAAGTGCTGAGCAAACAAATTAATACGAAGGGCAAATGCTAGTTGTTTCTCAAATAACCATAGGTCGATATTTTTGCCAAAGAAATCAAACATTAGACTTCTAATCTTTCTTTTACAAGTTAATTTTGAAATGTTAAATTAAGTTAAATTTGTTTTTATTTAAATGATATTACACTTTATTTCAGTTAAACTCTTTTTTGATAAAGTTTATTGGGTCTATAATATTATTTATTATTATATTGTTATCAAATAAAATAAATATCCTATTTCATCGTTTTTAAACTAAATAAGCATATCCAATTCTATTCTTGAGATAACTAGTCTTCGAAAGTGAGAAACTGAGGAGGTAGTTGATGATCCTACCTTGTCCATAAAAATAGTTAAAATAAAGTATATAGTTATAGTAAGTCTATTTAGAACTTTGATCAAGAACTTATCAGGAGATTGGGTCTGATTGAGCTTAATTGGGCCTCCAAACAAATTTTAGACCCAAATTTAAAAAAAAAAAAAAGATCATTATAGAGATTGTGGAGCTTTCAGATTACAAGACATTTATTTATAAAAATTGTATAAAGTAGTGTAGAATTTATTTTGGGTCTTGTATTTTGGGACAAGTAAAATAGGATTTTGGGCCAAGTAGTGTAGGATTTTGGGCCTTGAATACCATAAAAACAAGTGGACAACAACCTTTGAAAGAAGCCTCTAAGAAGGCGTCACCTAGAAAAATGAGTCTAAGAAGACACCATATAACACTTCAAGTAGAACTTACATGAAAGCTTCTTCTCCTAACTTCTTTTGCCACTTCTTCCCCTCTCATTGTAGAGTATTTGAAGCTTTGGTTCCAAGCTATCTTTGCCACATGATACTCTTTTAATGAGAGGATCATCTCCACTCATGGCTTGCCACTTGTCAAGCTTCTATTAGAGAGTTTTTGAGAAACTTGCAAGACAAGTCATCTTTAGGTTTATAAATAGATGACTCTTTTAATTAAAAATTCAGCTTTCGAATATATAAGAATTGAAGTGTTGTCCAAATGTCTCTTCTTGTTCTAGAAGCTCTTTCTATAGTAGTCTCAATTTTCAATACTCTCTCTAGTTTCCTCCTAAGAATGTTGGCCTTTCACTTCCTACTCCATCTCACACGTCTTATACGCTTCAACTTCCGCTGCATCTTCTTCAAACTACATTAAACTCACACACTCATGGAAGGAGCCAAGGTGAAGCATGAAATTGAAGCAAGAATTGCATCACCTGTATAACTTACATCCATTATTTTACATTTCTCATATGAGGCAATATGATTTCAATCCTTCCCAAGTTATTGAACTCTATTTAGTACAAGTGAGGGATAATCTCACCTATGATGCAGTTCCTATAGACATTAGCGACAAAAGATTAAGGCGACTACATTGCAAAGTAATTCTTTTAATAAAAGTTCATTGGAGCATAAATGACAAAGAAAATTGGACTTAGAAATATGGGGAGGAAATGTGAGAATTTTATGCTAAGTTAGATCATTTTTGTGGATGAAATTTCAGAAAGGGTGGGAGAGTTTTAACACCCAAAAACAACTACATCTTAATAGACTTAAATAATTATGTATTTTCTTTTTCTATGAAACGTAATTAAGGTTAAATGTTAATTAAAATAAAATGTATTTCATCTTAATAATTAGAGAACAATTTCAAAGAAATTGAACAAGACTCAAAACCTTATTAACATTTTGTTAGCAAAATTTGCAATGATGGCAAATAAACCAATCACAAATGTAGCAAGTATTAAATATATCGTTCTCTCTCAAGAGACTTATGGAACACAAAATAATTTATATGATTATAATAAATTTAGACTCAAGAAACGTGTAATTCAAATGTTGTTCAGAAAATAAAATTTAAAAAAAAAATAAATATTTTTAGCATTTTTGTATCAACACTTAGAACAAAAAAAAAGGATAAAATGTGAATAGAATGAAATTGTCAGGGTTAGATTTCACCAAACATCACTCTCATGTATGAAAATAATTTTCTTTTTTTCAATCACTAATCAATGTCAACCCACAAAATTAATCAAACCTGGTTCCTCAGCAAATGATCTGGGGATTATCTATTAACCGTCAATTCCTTGATCAGTTATATAAATGAATCTTGCATTCACGCAAGGGTCTTAATGACAACAAATGAATCACACTTTATTCTAGACACGAGCTTTCATCCGGTAAATTAATTTAATTCTAGATTCAAAAGATATTTTTCAATACTCTTAAGAATCAATGATCAAGTTATAGATCTGTATAACAAGCATAAGCATAAAATTAATATACTGATGTATTGAAAGAAAAATATATATGATAAGACATAATATAATCCCAAATATGATTGCAAGAGAGTTCCATCTGATTACATCTAACCCCTATGATAATGGGTTTAACTCTTCATAGTCATGAGAACACCAAACAACCAACAAGTACAATGGAAGAGGGTGGATTAAACCCAAACTCTCCTAAGCTACCTCCAAGTTTGACTTTTTATGATTTCTAGTTGAAGATACAAAAATCTAATAAGAAAGGTTTCTTAAATAGAATATGTTATTTTGTTCTCGCACCTAGCCCAACAAAGTAGCCCACTGAAAAAAAATGAATTCTATTGCAATTTCAGCATTTTTGGTCCATTTTCAGCATCTTAAGCTCGACCCACAAAACTTGCGTCCGGCTCAGCTTTCTTGAAATTGGCCCATGTTGTGAGCCTAACCTAATTGCCAACATTAACATTACAATTTTGTCCTCATGTACTGCTCAAGATTCTAATCTTGCTTTTTTCTTTACCCAAATGTCCAAATGCTTCCTGTTCATTTATTTGATAAAATTAATGGGATTCTGAGTAAAATTTGTAGAAAAACTCAAGTAACAAATTATTTATAAAAAAAACAACTTATTTATAAAGACATGAGATTTAACAGGTTCCAAACTTAGAAAGAATTGATTTCATTATAAAAATAAGTCAAAAAAACATCATATAAGTTAACTCTATCACATTTCTAATGTGTTATCATATTTATTAGTGTAATTTTATATTTCTATAAACACAATTAGGTTGAGTGCATGTAAGTATTAATTTCATAAAAAACTTGTGTGTTAAGTCTATAATAAAATTTAGTCCAAAATATAGAAGCTAGTAAAACTAGAAGTCGACCAGAAAGAAATTGAGTTCTATGATCTAAGATGTAGGGTGCCAATCTATAACTAGATAAACTCTAAGAAGAAATCTTCCCCCAAAAGAAATCCCATGTCATAAACAAAAATACGTGCCTTGAAACTCATTTATTCCAAGAATAAGGCATATAAGAAAAAGGCAAAATCTCCAATTCTAAAGGTTGTTTTGCCTTACCTTTTTGGGTAAAGAAATTTGAAACACCTCTGGCCAATTATGGCATGTCTTGTTCATGCTTAATCACTACAAAAAAAAATGGGTTTTAGCAACCACCAAAATTGGTCATTAAATGATCAAAAATTGATCGCTAAACACGGTAGTGTCCGAAATAGCGACAAAAAATGAGTAGTGGTGAAAATCGTAGTCGCTAATATAGTTTATTATGGAAAACTATAAAAAAAATGTTTGCGAACCAAATATGGATTCGGGAGTCGATTACGCGTGCGGAAGATATTAGTACCCCCACAACGCCCTTCCAAAGACGATACCTTTAATCAAACAAGAGAAATGCGTGTGGTTCTAAAAATGTTATTTTTCTCAATAATAATAATAATAATACAGATTCAATTACAGCAAATCAAAAATAAAAATAAAAAACAAGACAAAGAAAATTATTTTTTTATTTTTGGGCCCGACAAGGATTGACCTTAATCCTACGTATTTCCATTCATGATGAAAAATCAGGGTTAACTTAGTTCTAGCTTGAAAAGAAAATTGTTTGATACAAAATTTGATATTTTTTAATTTTGAAAAATTTACATTTTTTTAATTTTTTTATTTATTTGAAATAAAATATTATTTATTGATTTATTAAGAAAACAAAGAAAATAATAATAATAATAATAATAATTAAACACATTAGACACAAATAATAATTTTATGATGCAGAAAACCAATACTTGAGACTCAAAAATAAAAAAATAAAACACAGCACAACTATTTCATACAAAGTGGACAGAGCCCAACTTTGTATTAATTTTGCATTGGGTAAACCCAAAATGCTGCACCTCCATTTTATTTTAGTGAGCCCAAAAATGTTGCACCTCTATTTTATTTAAGTGAGCTCGAAAATGTTGCACTTTTTTTATTTTTTTTTCACATTGCACCATATTTTATACCCAAATTGCAGTTCCTCTTCTTCAATGTCATTAGGCCAGACCCACTTTATAATTCTATGCACCTCATAACCCAATGTCTCATTAGGGTTGATATGGAGAGGAGAAAAGGGCAGCAGTGCCGCTTAGGTCCTCTCTCTTTGCAGAGAAACGATTGTTGTGTCGTGATGCAGTGACAATACTTGGGTGGTGCTGCAACGGCAAATTGGTGAATGAAGCTAAACTAAGGCTGTGACACATCATAATGGTGCGACTTCCAATGAAGGTGGTAGGTGACGTGATGATCACCGATGGCGCGAGGCTATTTGGGTTCTTTTTTTTTTGTTGGAAATGGGTTAAGCTTAAGGTTTGGTTATGTTTCTGTTGTGCTATAGGGTTTGGGTTGATGGTGTTTGGAGGCTGGCGAGGATTCTGGACTGTTTGGGTGATGCCGTGATGGTTCACCGATAGCGTGATGATTCCTTCCTCTTATTTTTTTTTTTTTTTTTTCTTTTTTTTAAGAGTTTTTTTGTTTAATTTTTATGTGAGTTTTTTTTTTCTCTTCATGTCGGCTTT
>Ga0099825_1010063_pt1 | contig 10496 bp, 9 predicted proteins | sample SiratroredBW_FD_76838 | JGI IMG/M metagenome (GOLD analysis project Ga0099825, IMG submission 76838) | Root nodule microbial communities of legume samples collected from California, USA - Siratro red BW | ecosystem: Host-associated > Plants > Roots > Nodule | place: USA: California | collected... | reverse complement strand
CCTGTTAAATTAAAGTACATTTAAAATATAGGTTGAAGAGATTTATTCTTCAGTGAACTACATCAATGCAATCAAAAAATCTGTAGATGAAGTGTAACCTTTTTTCCAGGAGCAGCTTTTTTGCCATCAGGTTTACCCATAAGGAGCTCCTCTATAACCAATCCATTCGGAAAAGTTCTCACTTGAGATGGCTTGGTTTCAGTTTGTTTCTTCCCCTTTTTCTCAGAGTTGATGGACAAATTCTGCTTTTCAGCACTTGAAGTAACTTGATCTGCAGCAGCTACCCCTTCGATCTCCTTGGTCTTTTTCTTCTTTTTTTTCTTGTTTTTTTTCTCAGCATGGACCCTGGCAACAAATAGCACACGCAAATAGTTAGCAAACCACATAACCAAGGTTCCACCCCCCAAAATTTCCAAGCTTCAATATCTCAAGCAAAGAAAAGAAAAAGTAATTAGAACGACCCCACAGGAACAAGGTTCGCCACAAAATCAGGCATGACCTAACAATTAAACATCTTATATAGTTGAAAACAATTTTACTAAAGGTATTGATGTGGTATTTCTAGTAGAATTTTTTAGTTTGGTTGACCAGATGTTCTGAGGGTTTGGTCAACGGAAGAAATTTTGGATTGTAACATCAATAGGAAGAAATCTAAATATAGATGTAATATTTAAATCGACAATCCAGGCTAGTAACACCAAAAGCACAGTGAAATGAAACTGAGATTCTAGTTGGATGAAAGTTCTTACTCGTTATTGGACAACTTTGCATCATTTTCATCACTCTGCTTGGTTGTAATTTCTATTGCTTCAGGATGCTTTTCATCTGGGGCAGTAACATTTGTCTCATTGTGGTTGCCAGATGTATCACCACTTTCCCCTTTAATACGTTCCTTTAACTTGTTTTTTTTCTTCTTTTTCCTGAAACCATTTATCATTGTCAGAAAGATTTTAGCACCAAACATCCAGCACAATATAGATTAAAAGAATTTAAAAGGGAATAGCAGGAACCAGGCAAGTATCAGATAGAAATTGATTCTTGGAAGTAACTAAACTGGTAAACCTTTCTCACCCATCCAGTGGCTCATCTTCATCGTTAATATCAACTTTTCGTTTAACTCTAGCAGAATGATCGACTTCTTTTTCCTTCTTGTTGGCATTCTCAGTTTTCTTACGTGCTTGTTCTCCTTTCATTTCTGCATCTGCCTTCTGAGAGACAGACACATCTTTCTCTCCAGTGGATATTGGAAAGCCATCTTCATCTTCACTCTCCACAAGCTCAATTGCAGGCTCAGAACTTGTGCTGTCTTTTGGTTTCAACTTAGCTACCTGATTATTTTTCTTTAATTGCTTATTTTGATCATCTCCATTTTCAGGTTTTTCATCATCCACTATTTCCTCAATTACAACTGAAACAAAAGGAATATCATATTACAGTTGAAATATGATGTATATCAATTATATATGGCAGAAGACTTGTCAAAGATGACAAGAATGCAGAACATATGCCACAACCACAACAATCATAGTGACTGCAACATAAGACAGTTGGAATTAGGGACTCAAGATTTTCCGTTATCCAATGGCACTAACGGCTATTTAACAAAACCGCACACTAAGAATGCATGAGTGTTAAAATGAGAAGATGCACAAAAGAATGACTGTTATTAATATGTACGAAAAAAATGTAATGATAAAACTTATTATAATGAAAGTGAGAAATGTAATATTGGATTTTATAGCATACCTATTATCTATCATTATATAACAAAATGTATCTGCACGTCCACAATCATAATTTTCTGGGAAAACTGTGATTTTTCACGAAAAATATAGTAGCAGGATTTGAGTATTTGATGACACATTTCACATTTTATTTTACTATAAATTTAACATTTGTGTATCGGTAGACGTAAAAAAACAAATGTGAACATCAGTAAAAAAACTACAAAATTAAAAGAAAAATAGACATAAGAGCAAAAAATACATATAATTGTTTCATGACCTCAAGAAAAGTTTATAATACAACGAAAATACCTCCACTATTTCGGACAGGTGACGGGTACATGTCAACATCGCTATCAACAATAAAGCCATCGTCATATCCATCTTCACTATCATAATCAGATGATTCATCTGACTCAGTTCCTTCAATATCTTCTCCCCATGATTCACTTTCACAATGTAGTTGGAAAATCAAGAAGATATTTAAAAAAATTGCACCAAGAATCATATTTTAGTCACAACTACATAAACAAAACTTAAATTGCAATGCAAATAAGACAACAAACGAAATTTCTTCAGAAGGATACTATTCATAGTCATCCTTAAGCTCATCCCCGTCATCAGCCGCAAAATAACCAGAAAGGTGGATGCTTCGCGAACCAATAACTGAGAATGCAACTAAGTCATCAACGTCAAACTTAAGATTCAAAGGGCATGATTCAATTCTATTTGGTAGCAGCGAACACAAGAAAACTGGACTTTTGTGTCCAGAAGCGCACTGAAGAATGCTTTTCTCCTTCGATGAGCCAATGCCTAGAGTAGCCTGAAATTTTAGGGCAAAAAACGAAAACCAGCAAAAGTTCATACACACCATGACATTGTATATCCAACTCCAAGAATATCAACTGAATTCGGACTCCAAGAGTGCCATTGCATTGAAATCTCATATAATTACATTTTAATGCATACGTTATATCGACCGAAAAACCTATACTGATTAAGCCTTCTTAATGTCAAAGAAAACCAGCAAAAATTGTTGATTCCGAAATTCACCATAACAGAAAGCAGTTCTTTGCATAAACAAACCCAAGATTCGAAAAAAACAAGAGTTGATTTATGAATGAAGAACCTGAGTAACATGCAGCTTCCCTCGCGCATTGTCAGAGTGATAAGGGCACGGTTTGCCAGGTTTGACTTCAATCCCTGAGCTCAAAAAGAAAATGAAAAAGGCAAAATAAGAAACAAGTTGAAAATTCGTGACAACGAGTAGAAGAAACAGAATATTAGTAGCTAAAACGCAAATTTCGGAATGAGAACTGAAACAGTTGAATGTTTGTGCATTTAGAACTACGTTGAAGAAGAATAGAGAGAACGAAGATGACTAACCCCAGAAACCCATTGTGAAATGAAATGAAAATGAAATCCACGTCACTTCTATAAATATATACAAAAACCCTAAAAGCGAGTGCCGTTTTGGGTACAGAGCTGCCGTTTAAAGACAACCCAACCCTAGACACCTAGATTCTTGTGTTTGTTATATCACGGATTTGCTAGCTGGTCCAAATGCATTATTGGGCATTTTCTTCGTGCACTCCCATATTTTCTTCTGTCACCGCCATAAGTAATTTCCAGAATTTAAATTTTAACATTTCAAAATGTTAATTTCTTTTAACACCCGCATAAAGTACTATTTTAAAATAATTATGTTAACGTTTTTGAAAAAACCTTTGTGATACTTTTTACGCTTTTGCAAAAAATATTTCTACAATGTTAATTTATTTTATATTTCCGGGAATTACTTTCTGAATTGTTGAGCTGGTAGAATTACCGTCGTATCTTAATAAACATTTGTTATTTTGAAAATGAATTTTTAGACCAATGTGGCAATGTATTTTGTTTTAACTTTGAGAACTATTTTTTTTTTCTTTTATCATCATTTTCTTTTTTCAAATTTTAACTTTTCTTGCAAATTTTTTTCCATTATCCACAAAATGGAATAGCATAAACAAATGAAGAATACAAGTTTAAGAGGTGCTATAATAAAAATACAATACATTCACAAGAGAAAGCCAAATTTGTGACTGGGAAATTAAAAATACACAAAACAAAGTGAGTGAGTGAGTGATTCCAAAGGGGAAAGATAACAAGAATGTTAAAGGTATGAAGTTGAAGAAGAACATTGAAGGTAAGAATAAGAAGAGATTGAAATGAACAATAGATATGATTTTATGATGATGAAAGGAATGAAGTTGAATCAAATCAATGATTCCATTAATCCTCATGCAGTGTACTCATCCTGCCATCTCTTCTTTCTTACATGTTTTCACTTCTTATCATAGATCTCTAGAAATTAACTATTCCAAAACCTCAAACTTCTCTTAAATTGATCTGCTGATTCTTTAAGCTGCTATATATATACAACAATTGTGTAAGGAGAAAGAAGCGACATTGCAGTTCCAAAACAATGTAGAAATTTTCACTATAACCACTTTGCCAACTGAGGAAATTGCTGCAGAAGCCATGTCACACTCCTTATCACTGTCTGCATATAAATTGTTTTCCAAGAGAATCCAACTAAGTCAAAAGATAAAAAAAAACACTGTCTGATTAAAGTAAAGGGTTTTGAGAAGAATATTTTGTCTGATTTTTGCAATTATTTCTGGCTCCTGTTAGATTATTTCCTTTTGGCAGTTAAATCAGTTGTTCTTAGTCTGTAACAGCACCCTTTTGTTCTCTTGTTTTCCTTTTCTTTTCTGTTTTTCCATTTTCTCTTTATTCACAATTTCTTTTCTTTATCCATCCATAGAGTCAAATTCACGTACCAAAGTTGCATCCCCAGGCTTGATTGCAGGTTCAACACAGTCTCGCCCATATCTGTTTTCATAAATTTAAGATTTATCTGTGAATTGCTACTGTTAAAAAAAGAAAATTAATGAACTTTATAGGCATTAGCTAATCAAAGATCCCATTGAAAATGTTGCAAGCTACTTCAAAAGCCATACTATCACTCACGTTATTTGTCTTCTGCCATTGATCACATCTAGACGATAAAAACTGCACCCTTTGCTAAAGGGAAAAGCTTTTCCCTTCCATTCTGAAGACATTTCCAAGTGTTAATAAATGCCCTTTTTGTTTAATCTGAAAACACATTAAAAAGTGATAAAGAATGATAGAATCTGTGTAATGCACCTAAATGCCATGTCACCCCAACGGATGAGGAGTCCTCGGTAGACAAATCATCGATAACGAACTGCAGATCTTTGCTGGTAGAATCGGTGAATTTTTTGAAGAACTCAAGAATTTCCTGCATAATGATTAAAGCTAAAACTAATGAGTTATATTTATCTCTATTTTCCCTACTTTTTTCTCCTAGTACTGGTAAACAAAATTGTGCAAAATCGTTACATAAATGGAATTGCTCAAAACAATTCCTTGAAATAGAACGAGGTCATATGAAATCACAGAAACAAGTGAGTGTAGATACTGAAATCATTTATGGGAAGATAATTACTCATCAACAAAAAAACTTGTCTTAACAACAACACCAATTGATTTGTAGTATAAATTACCTTACGACCCACGAAGGGTTGGGGAAAGACAAGATCTTCGTACACACAATTGTCGGCGATAAGGTACTGAACAGAATCCACGTCATGCGCGTTGATTCCTGCATAGAAATTCCTCACCACAGCTGAAGCTGAGTCAACAGCGTTATCATCATCAAAACTTTCGGTAGCTGGTGATGCTACGGTAACAGATTGCTTCTCGCCACTTCCATCAATGGCTCTACATTTTCTTCTTCTTCTCTTCCTTAACGAGGCGTCAACTAAGTTCAAAGGGGTCAAGCTTGTAACGATTTTGATGGAGGAATATGGAGAAGACGGAATCAGAGGTGGAACTGAGTTAAAAAACAACCCAGTGGAAGTGCTGATAGACATTTTGCAGAGACACTTCACTCTACATGCAAAATCAATCACGCTTGCTCCATTTTTTTTTCTTCCAAAACCCGTGGTATTAACTGTTAACTGACATAACTCGAACACCAACTACCACTGATTCTGCAGATAGATTTATCTAACACCACAAACCTTTTATGTCTTTTTTGTTTTGGTTTGGGCCAACCCAAAAGCCCAACTCACAAAAAGCCCAAAACTAAAGCCAGTGAAAAAAAAAAGGTGGTATCTTTTTGGATGGTAGCAATAAAGAATGTTATGAAAAGCAAGAGCAATGAAGTGGAAGAAGAAGTTGGAGAAATCTTAGAAGAAATGATATTATCTTCTTCACAAATGGAGTTCCAATACATCAGCTGATAAAATAAACCACACACACTCTTCCACAGCCTATAAAACACAGCCAATAAACAGAGTTTGTGGCCCATCTGGTACACAAAACAAATCCCACCCACTATACTAAACAAAAAATCTTAATTAAACAAATCCCCCACACAACAAATAGTTACACTAATCTCTATTGGGACCCTTCAAAATGTCATCTTTTCTTGCTACTTCATCTCCAGAAGCCATGGCTCTTATTTTCAAAGTCAAATGTAGAGAGACATGGCGTCAGTGTCACCGTTGTCGTCACCTCACCTTAATTAATTCATTAGTCGCAGGATATTATAATGTAATGAAACGTAAGTAACCAGAACTGAATAACAGCAAATACTGGTATATATATAGTATGTATAGTATATTAGTATATTCTTCAGTATTGGTATACCGTGTGAATGTACGTAAGTATGTATTATGTATTTGTGTATGTATCTAAGGATCCCAAAGAGAATCATGCTGCATATCCTCCCACTCATTGTCTTCAAAAACATACCCATTTGCGAACATCATGGATTGATCATGCATCATGAAAGTGTCCGGCATTTGCATCCATGTCTGAGGCGAGTCCATGGGCGAGTCATTGATGGCCTGAATCTGAGTGGGGGAGAGTCTCACTGTCAGCGGCGGCGCCGTCGAGGAGCCGCCTCCTCCTTGAGTCTCGGGAGGGGCGGGGTTGGTCCGGAGCCGCAGCGCAGCCTCGTGCGCCGCCATGCGTATGTGGTCCGCATTGTTGCTCACGGGGCGCGGCAGCGTGCTGGCGAGCTCGGGGAAGTTGAGCCGGGCGTCGCGGCCCCTGAAATGCAGCGCCGCCACGTCGTAGGCGGCGGCGGCCATCTCCGGCGTCTCGAAGCTCCCGAGCCAAATTCGGGTCTTGGTTCCGGGTTCGCGGATTTCGGAGACCCACTTGCCCCATTTTCTCTTGCGCACTCCTCTGTACGCAGAAGAAGCAGCGCCGACATGGGTTGAACCCGAAGATTGCATGTCCATGCAAATCAATGTCCAAGCTTTGAAATTTTTGAATAATATTACAGTCAAATTAAAATGTTTAAGTGTTGTGAATTGCTATGGCTATAACGGTAGTAGTAATCTGCGGAACGTTGTCGTGGGTATTTATAGATGTGGATATGTGAAACGTGGAAGCGCTTCCAACATCTTGGTTTTGGTGTTGGTGAGCTTCCTCGTAGGTGCTTCCTTAATGCCCTTTGTTTTCCAACAAAATCTATGTCTAAGTTTTTTCATTTTTTTATTTTTATTTTGTTTTTGATTGGATTGGTGATACTTTTTGCTTATGAGTGTGTTGGTGATGTTGTTGTTAAATATTAAGGGAATGGTGAAGATTTTTTTGGAGTGAAATTGGGAAGATGGGAATGGTGGTGCCATGTGTTTGTGTGCAAACTTTTTGAAGTTGAAAATTTGGGGATTGGATTAAGTGAGAAGAGTGACTGTTTAGGACGCGTTTTGCAGAGCTATGTGGCAATGGTTTTTCCAATCAGAATTCCAAATTCGTAGAATCTAATATAAGGTTTTGGAAAGCTTAGATCAGCATGGGCATGAAGGTATTTGTTTAATGGAGATACTTACGTTTTGTTTTGTATTTTTGGTGATGTTCATCGGCGTTTAGTTTATTCAGGGGTGTCTACATTTTCTAGCGGATAAAAACTTTAGAGGCACCTACACTTCACGTCTACTTTAAGAATATATCTTCATAGATACTATATATTCTATATTATTCTACAGTTTTACTATTGACAGCTTCTACAACAATTCCTTTTTCTTTCCAATTTTCTTTTAAATATATTAAAATTAACGTGAAATAGTTAAACCCACTTATTGAATTTTAACCATCGTCGTAAAAATGATCTTAGTTGTTGTGAGCTTAAATAATTGTGGTCACATCAATTGAAAATTGGAAAACATTTTATCAATTTCAATTAAAAAATATTTAACAAACTTTTACCAAAGATTAACATCAATTAGGATTAACTAAAATAATGACTAATATTAATATTCTTGAAATTTTAATAATTATGTTTATTTGCTAATGATTAAAAATACTTAATTAAATTAAATAATTCGAATTGTTTTGTATAAAAAAAATATTTTTAAAATGAAATAATTTAAAAAAAAAATTAATATATTAAATATTTTGAAAAATATGAAATACTCTTTTCAAACCGAATTGAAGATGTCCTAGAAGTCACTTGATAAAACATTCAACAAACAAACATAACAAATTAAATAAATTGTTATCTGTTTATAACAATATAAAATTTCTCAAAGCAAGCATTATTTCTCTTGAGATAAGTGATTTCTAAAAGAATCAAACAGTAAATATATACTTTTTAAAAAGGGAAAAAAGAAAGTAGTATTCATGCAACTTGATTCCTTTTAAAAAGTTAGATATATTGAATTCATAATTCATATGTAAAATTTAAGTTTAATGGATAAAGAAATATTTTTGAACATAATACACTAAAATTTATTAATCAAATTCTTTCTTACATATTAATTAAACTTAAATATATATTTTTCACAATAAATAACTAGATTCTATTCTCTTATTCTAAAACTTTTTCTTTATGTTTTTTTCTTAATAAATAGATTCACGTTAATACAAAAGATACCTTTACTCAATAAAAATGATTACACGATCAATTTATATAAGAAAATTCAGTTGGTATTTTTGAAAAAAAAAACCTCTATTTCAATCACCTTTTTTTCCAAATACAAAATTTGAACTCATAAAATTGAATTAAAACAGCAAGTTCAGGACTACTCATACTATATATAACACCTTGTTTTACCCTTCATATATTACAAGAAAAAGTAAACACAAGTGTTGGTTGATAAATAAATGTTACAAATAAATGAGCATAGAAGCAAAATTGTATGAATGTGAATGATTATGGATGAAAATATGGAAGTTACTATTTTGTACCTTTTTTTGTTTTCTATTTATCTGTTGTGCTTTATGCTTGGCAGCTAGACAAGAACAGGCATCCTCGTATTAAAATAGTATAGCCTACTATTTTAGACAACCTCATTTCATTTTTTTTTTATTAAACTAATTTTTTATCACTAAACTTCACCTAATCAGGGTTTGCCAAAGATTAGGTCAGGGTGAATGGAGTTAAAAAAAAAAGGCTTAAATTTTGGTGTTATGCATGGTTAAAAATAATAAGCTAAAATATGAATAAATCTCCTTCGTCATCATCATAAAAGGAATGGGTTCTACCCAATGTCGATCCCACGTGAAACCAGGAAACCTAAAAGAAAGCACTCATGGCCATAGAATAGGATGCACGTAGGGACAAGGACTTTTTTCTAACTATTATTTTTTTTTAATTTTTTTCAATAGATATGTGAGATTGACTCGTTCAAAGTCCAAATGACCATTATACATCCAAACACTTCCCCTTTTCTACTGGATAGGACTTCTTCACTTTTGGCTTAGGTTGCGTTTGGATTGAAAAAGGAGAATGAAGAGGGTAAAAAGGGTAAAAAGGGAAAGAAAAAGGGAAGTGACATTGTTTGAACTAAGAGAAATGGGAAAAAAAAAATTAAGGGTGATTTTATTGATATATTGTAATAAAATGTTTAATTGATGTATTTATAAAATGACTACATCACGCTTGTGTGAAAAATAAATTAGTTTGAACATTAGTGAAATTATATTTTATTATACGTAATCATAATTTAAATTATTCAATCCTTTTTATTGTTTTCTGAAATTTAAATAACAATTAAACGCTTCCTACAAATTTTATTTATATAATAATTATTATAATTCAGTTAATTTTAATTACTCTTATATATAGCCGTATTTACTTAAATATACACAATAATATAAAATAATTAATTATATAATAATACTTGATTGAATGATAAATATTAAATAATTAATTATATTTCTTATTTTTTTAAAAATATCTTTCGAATACTTTGATTTAAATAAAAATGGCCTATAAATACATATGATATCAAATATAATACTTATTCAATTTTCATATTCATTTATATGCTGACAATATTTTTTATGATTTTACTGACTTAAGCGTTAAATAATTTTTTATAAGTGAATTTTCTTTCATTGTCTTTGATAAACTTGGCAATTATATATTAGAGTTATAATTATGCTTAATTACACTTCTTATGGGATGTTATTACATAGGAGGTGGTTTCCATGGTAGAGAAAGGAAAAATCAACAATTTTCGAGAGACAAGGCAAAAGGATTTGTTTGGGAAAACAATTTAAAATCATGTTACATAATAATATTTAAAATCATACAATCACAATATTATATTAAGCTATAGTTAAGTCAAATTTTCTGAATTATAATATATTTTAAGATACAATATAGTATCTAAAACTTTATATGAGAACTAGATTATAAGTTTTGTTGGATTTTTTTTATAAAAATAAGTCTAAACTGTTTTTTTT
>Ga0099825_1010062_pt1 | contig 10498 bp, 3 predicted proteins | sample SiratroredBW_FD_76838 | JGI IMG/M metagenome (GOLD analysis project Ga0099825, IMG submission 76838) | Root nodule microbial communities of legume samples collected from California, USA - Siratro red BW | ecosystem: Host-associated > Plants > Roots > Nodule | place: USA: California | collected... | reverse complement strand
TATATAAATATATATATATATATATATATATATATATATATATATATATATATATATATATATATATATATATATATATATATATATATATATATATATATATATATATATATATTCCTTAACATTATTTTATAATTTTTTCACCGGTCTATTAATTAAAGTTCAATTTTAGAAAATCAAACATTCTTATTAAAACCAAAAATTATTAACCTGACCTATTACTGAATAAACCAAATTATTGATAAGAAAAAGCATGATGATGTTAAATAATGTTACACTTTTGAATTAAATTCTTGTTTATATTTATCTAGAATTTTAAAGCCAATATATATTATTATTATTTTCTCAATTATACTCATATTAAAAAGGAGATTAAAACAATACCAGTTTATATGAAATGTTAAAATAATGAACAAGTCTATAAAAAAAGTATTAAAGAAATTCGGAACAATTTCAATATACACGAGGGGATTATTTAGGTTTATTAATCTGCAATCTTAAACAATAAATAAAACATGAAATCTATTATATTTGTATGATTTATTTATTGTAAATACATTCGCATGATGCAAAATCATTAAATATACATTAAATATTTTACGCCACTTTAAAATGAAAAAAAAAAAACGTTAATATCAATTCTTAAAGTTTGACTTTAAACGTCTAAATAATAAGTTTTTCATCGAGAAAATCATTTTTCATATAAGTGTGATAAATACAAAAACATACATTTGGTTTAAATAAGAATATATTTTTCTAGCTAAAATATACACTTTATTCCGTTTAATTTAATATTATTATACTAAATTACATTTATCTCTATTGAGAGATGTCAATATGACATTAAACTATAACTTATCTATTTAACAAAACGCCCTAAAAAAATATTCCTTAAAGTATTTTAAAATATATCTTTGAATAAAAATATACTGAACCTTTTTATTTTTTTAATTTATGATGTTACAGTTCTATTACTTTTTTGTCTAGCATTGATGTTACTTCTCTTAATATTTTAAAAGTCGAAAACATATATAACGAAATTTAATGTTAATAGTATATGAAAAATCTAGGAATAACATCAAACAGAGAAAGAATTTATGATAAAAAAATCTATCATAAAATAAAATAATTTAGTAACATTTTTTGTAAAAAAAAAATTCAAATATACTAATCAATAGTTTTCTGAAAAAAAAAAAGTATTTTTTATAGGAGAGAAATATAATATTATAGTACCTCTGCATAAAGGAGTGTAATTTCCCTAAACATTAAATAAAATTATACAATAAATATTTTCACTTTTATTTTTTTAATAAATGATTATATAGATATTTTAGATGTTAATATGGCGTTAGTCTGTTTAACATTAAACTTGATTTCCTTCAATAAGATTTTAAATCCAAATTTTGTAAGTGAAAAAAACAAGATTAAGAAAAAGAATTTCACTAAATATGGCCAATCTATTTTTTACGTAAATTAGTTATGGACAAGTAAATTAATACTTTATATCAACAATAATAAGATAGCTAGATTAGAATCTATCATTCTCTTCTTCCTTCATTGTTAACTTTGTTGGTCTATAAATTCATTTAAAAACATTCTTAATATATATATATATATATATATATATATATAACAGATTGAAAAGAAAAGACGGCTAAAAGCTTTAGATAACACAACACAAAGTTCAATCTTTATTCTGTCCCACGCATTCTTCGTCATTATGAACAAATAATGACTGAACTGTGATTGGAATTTACACCCAATAATACATTAATATATAACAAAAGGAAGTATCAACTTATTTTCAGAATAATTTTTCATCCTTATTTTTCATTTTTGTATAATCTAAAACATTTAAGATGAATATTCATGCCTGGGATCAAATTTAGAAGAAAATAAAATTTGAACTAATAAATTTATGGGTTTAGATGCTTTCAAAATTTTCAAAAAATATTTAAAATCTAAATCAAATCAATCTGATTGGGATTCATTAGATCCAAACATATAGAAGGACAAAAATGATATTTTAAGAAAATAAAGTACACAATTTTGTTTAAAAATTCACATATACTTGTGATATTAACAATAAATAAATAACCTTTTTCATTCTGATTAATTTATATAAACTAGGCAATATAGACCAAAATTTATATAATTATATACAAAACTACAACAAACACACACACACACACACATATATATATATATATATATATATATATATATAGTAATTTATAACAAGAAAAAAATATGCATTATTGATTTTTTTCAGATTTATTGTGTTTGTAAATTTAAATTAGATATTGAAAGGATACTACAAAATTTGATGGAGTTCCATCAATCTAAACATCTAAACCAATTTAACTGATTTGGTTTGAATTGTGAGATAGATTGAATCAAACCTATAAACAGCTGAGTTATTGCATAGTAATTACTTTGTATTAAAAGAAGAACAAAAAAAGTATAAGTATCTTAAATAATAGTAATATATTAATTTTGGGAAGGTGTGATGGTGAAGAGAGAGTGAGTAAGATAGAGAAGAGAGGCTACAGAAAGGAGGTCACAAAAGGTGGCATTGACAAGTCTTTCTCTTTTGCTGTAACAATATATTTCCATGTGTTGTTTGTGTCAGCCAGCTTAACATATAGCCCTTCTGCAAAACCAACATGCCACTCAGATCACTAGGGACCCTTCCTTCCTCCCATGTCATCCCCACCTCATCATCCATAAATAAAACATATTCATGCCCTCATAGGACTCAGAATTCCACAACCTCTTTCTTTGTTTCTTTCTTCACACTTTGAACAAGTAGGGCATACCATGCACATGCATCTTCGTGCTGCATGCATACTCACACACAGGTTAATGCTTCATGCTCTTGTTCTTATGCTGTGGCATGCATTAGGTTTTCTGTCCTCACTCACCCTCTGATTCTCATCTGATATCATCAGTGCCATGCATGCCATGCCATGCCAATCTTTACTTTGCATTGATACGCTCCCTGTTCTTATATGCATCGAACACTGCACCTACCTACCGTTTTTTTTTTATATTTTCATTCCTTCATTATGTTCATTCATTTCACTCCACCACCACCACCACCAAGCGCGTGCACGCCTCTTCCCCTCTCACTTTTTCTCTTCATTCTTTGTGCCCTCCTCACCAACAGAGAAAACGCGTGGGAGAGTCAGTGAGGTGATGACATCATGAAAGCATGCAAACAAAGAAAGAAGAAAGAGTTAAGAAATCAATCTATCTATCCAAGAACAACCCATTAGCCACACAGTCAATGAATATTGAGGAGTGTTGTCCTCATCTCATATGTTGGAATCAGTTTAATTTTTTTAAGTTAAATTCATGTTATTAGGACATTAATTAATGAGTTTTTTTATATTAAGAATGTATTAAATATTAGATTTAGGAGAATAATTGGAGTAATAATAATAAAATATTTGAATGTGGGTGAAAGTCCTGTGTGTATGTGGAAGAATGAGTGGTACTGATGAGGACAGGGAGTGTGTGAGTATATATATGTTTGCATGACGTAACTACTATAATACTACTGCAACACGATGCTTCCTTCCAACCCTGTCATCTCATCTTCTGGAACTCAATGCCCTCACATCACACATCGAATAATAATAATAATAATTAAATCAAAACCCCATTTACCCTTTTTGTTTCTTTCTTTGCTTTCCAAACATTTCTTCTAATATATAACCTCTTTCTTCCAATATTTGCTGTAAAATTATATTAGGATTCCAACAATATTATCGATTAAAGCAAAATAGTCTCTTGTCGGTTAATTGACATGTTCCATAGTGAAACTAATGTCCTGCTTGCTTAATGAGAAAGAGAATATAAAAAAGATGAAAGGTATTTCATGTACTAGAGTTATACAGATATTTGTTGTAAGAGTAGTAGAAGTGAAAAGTAAAAGAAAAGAAGAGAAATAACAAAAAATTATTTGAATTTGGTGAGAGAATAAAAATATTTCACAAATAAGTAAAATATTTATAATTTTAAGGTCCTAAAAAAATATTTATACTACTTGTGAATTTATATAATTATAGAAATTATCATTCATAAACAATATTTATTTCATAAATCATCTCATTAAAACATTTATGCACTGTTAGATCCAAGTTTAAAAGATCATGTGTTTGATTTTGATTATATGTTTAAACAATTAAGTATAAAATATCTTTTTTTTTATGTTTACTAGATCATGTTAGACGAAAATGATCTAATCTAGTTCATCAAACACAAGTTATATGGTTAGATAAATGCAAAACACTTTTTATTACATGTTTTGTGTGAAAGACGCAAGTGTTGTGCGCACCTACTTTTTATTACCTTTTGATACATATGCAAGCAAGTAAACTTAATCAAAAGCGATTGTTTGAACAAATTATGAGTGGACTTCGTTTGAGAGAAGAAAGTCTTAAAACATTTCATAATAGATGTCAAATCTTAATAAATGTTTTTCTTACGCTTGAGGAAATACAAGCTTCTTTAGTCTTTTTCTGTAATACCTTGTCAACATTAAAGATCTCTTGAAGAAATTATTGAAAGCCGTTTTATTCAAACAAATTCTTAGGAAAAGGTAAGATGTCAATGTTGTGAAGTCAACCAACTGTGTTAGGTCCTTCGCCTTATTCTAAGGTGGAAAGAAGCCACCTACACTAAGCTTGCAAAGATCTACCCTACTCTAGAGGCTTCACATAAAGAAGCCTAAAAAAGCTTGTTTAGACGTAAAACGATGTTGAAGCTTAAGTTGACCCTCACAACGACTATAAGAGATGTGTAATGGCTCTTTTCTTCCAAGACTTATATATATATAGAAGATCTCACTGAAGAAAGTAATTTTCTTGATAACGAAAAAGTTAAATCTATTTGATCAACGTGCACAAGATCTTAATTTGCATAGCCATGTAGTTGTGAGAAAGAACAATGTTGTATTCTTTAGCAATATAGGAAAGTGTTTAACCTTATGTACGTCGTTAGATACTATCTTTCCTAATGAGCAACCTTATGATCTTTTGATCACATCCTTAGACAAATTCTTTTTCTAAGACAGGAGTGATTATTTATGAAAGAATACTCAACGGGTTAGCTAGGAGTGACTACGTTCCAAAACAATATTTTGGTTATTAGCAAGGAGTGATTACATGTTTAAATAATACTCATCTTAAGCCATAAGTGACTTTTTGATTAAAGAATACTCGTGCTAAGCCAGGAGTGGTTGTTTAAAAAAAATACTCGTGTTAACCAATAGTAGCTTGCTGTCAAATAATACTTGTACGAGTAAGCTATGAGTGACTATGGGTTGAAACAATACTTTTGTATCTTGCAACATTAGTCTACTTAATGAAACTCAATCAATTTATTAAGAATTGGACGTAGTATGTGCTATCAGACGAATCAATATAATAACATCTTAAGTAATTTCTTTCTGTCCTTACCTTGTTACATTGCATGTTATTTCATCTGCATTAATCAAAGTAGAGTATTTGTGAAAAAGAATTCTAAAAACTTTTTAACAGAACGTTTATCACACAAACTATTGTCTAACTACGCAGTATCAGACAATACCTTACAAAGAATATTAAATTTTTAAAACACATTTCAAAACTCTCCCTTCTTGTGTTTTTCCTATTTTCCACATGCACACACTCTAATACATACATAAAGCATACAATATCAACATATATCAAATCCTACATCACTAATACATTATCTCATAGTATTGTATGTATGTCACTTGAGAAAGATATTCTCACTTGAGCGATGTGTCTTCTCTAAACAAGGAAAGACTTTCTCTCTTGAGAGTAAGAAGGTCTAAAGGAGAGATGTTTTATTTATCTTCCTTCACTCAAATGTCATTTAATTGCTTGAGCAAAGTATTTTCTCCAAACAAGAGAAGATTTTTTTCTATTGAGCGTAAAGAGGTCCAAAAGAGAAAAACTTGATTTGGTCTCTTTTGCACAAATTTCATTTGTTGCTTAAGTGATGTGACTTATTGCAAGCTGTCAAGTCCCAAACCCTTTCCTTCATTTTACCTATCATTTGAGTAAAAAAAAAAAACCTCTAAGGTGAGAGAGGGTTGATTCAGTTTCTCTCTCGTTCAAGCCATAAATCATTGCTTAGGTGAGAAATCATGTTGCTTGGGCCACCATCGTGTCACTTGAAAGAAAATGTTCAGTATAAACAATGATTGGTTACCACTTGAGTGTCGCTCGAGTGGCCACTTGATGCTTAAACAAAAGTTACAAAAAAAAAAACAAATCAATAATGTATAATTGATTACACAATTCACTACTAAATTCTAATCTTCTTCACAAGTTTTGAACTCCAAAAACAACTAGTTAATCATAAAAACTTTTATATTAATCATCACAAACTAAAATTGACTAGTTCAAATCTTCTTATCAACTCAACGAGCATATTCCAATTCATCATAGTTTCACCAAATTTCAATTTAATGAAATTACAAATTTAGTCTAAGCAATAATACATTACAACTCATCCAATCCAATACATAAATTAATATAAGTAATTTATTAACTCCCCCAACTTACAGGTAACTTGCGATGAAAGAAAAGCTATTCTCGAGGTAACTTGCTATGAAAGAAAAGCTATTCTCGAAGTTTGGAAGCTTGTAGATTGACCACAACTTTTGAAACTTCAATCAACAAACCTCCCCTTTATCATATTATCATCACGTTCCACTTCTCAATTCCAAGGAATAGAAGAAAATGATATTGAATCGATAATAAAGGGAAATGAAAACTTACCTTAATCAAGATTCTAATTTACCATTTGTTATCTATACATTGTTAACTCCTCAGTGGTACAATCTGTTAGTAAACCAATTGACTACTTAGCCAAAAACTCTAAAGAGAATGTAGAAAATTTATATTTATAGAAAGATGAATTTTAGATAAATTGAAGAATAAATTAATTATAATCTTTTTCATTTTTACATTCTCTTAAAAATAAAATCATATATCTAATATAATAAACTATGATGGACAGGGTATGATTGACTTGAAAAAGTAGAAATCAACTGTTAGATGTTTTCCAATTATAACAATATCCTTATATTTTAATGCTTAGAGTATTTCTAATATAAACATTTGCAACTAGAATAATACTTTTTTTACTCTAGACACTGAAACAACAAAAAACAAGGACATTAGAGGAAATTCAATCATATCAGTTTGTCACTCTTCTCTTTTTTCAAGATTTTGAAAGGAAAAGATGATGGAGTGAATCCATAATGAAGTATGAATTTAAGAGAGTGTAAAGAAAAGAAAGAGAATGTAAAAGGAATGTAATTTGGATAGAGGGAAAGTATAGAAAAATGAGTGAAAAGTTATAAGTGATTTGATTGACGGGATAAAATAATTTAACAAAAAAAAATAATTTTTAAAAATAAATTAGAATTAAAATAAATTATAAATTGAAAAATAATTATAAAATATTAATAAAAAGTTATACTTAAAATAATAAATTAAAATATTTTCACAAAATATCAAAATCTTTATGTTTTTATTATTTATTTTAGTATAATATAAAATATATTCATAAAATATTAATATTTAATAAATAAATTATATATATATATATATATATATATATATATGAATGTATAAATTTTGTTGTAAGAAATAATCGATTATATTTAAAACATAGCCATTATACATGAGTTTATTCACAATTTCTTTTTTGTTATTGTAAAATGAATTTAAATTGATAAAATTGTTTCATTTTTCATATTTTTAATATTTTATTTTCTTAGTTTTTTAAATTTTGTTGTTCTTTTTCAATTCTCTTTTTTTTTTTTATCTAAATATATCCTTATTCAACTTTTCATTGAAAAAGATAGTCATATAATATATCATCTCTATTTCTCACCAAGAGTGTAACTCCAGAACCAAAACAAACAAACAATGTAACTTCACAATAACACTTTTGTCTAGTGTTTGAATAGAAAATTTTAGATTTTCTAAATATTCAAATACATTGATAATTAATTGATCTCATATCAAATTGTTTCATATTTCAAATATTTTGTTTGAATAAGACAATTCAAATTTAATGAATTTTAATTTTTCTTAGATAAAGTATTTCAATTAACACTAAATTCAAAAAATTATTTAAATATCAAATAATTTTTAAAATTCAAATATATGAATAATGATAATTTTTTGTTGTAGATATTGATTGATGTTTTTTTTTTCAAATTTCTTCAAGATTTTTTTTATTTTATATTTACAAAACTTTTCCTCAATTTATATTAAATAATATTATTAAGTTATAAAAAGTTAGAATGGGTCACACCAAGTAAGATAACATTGGATCGCGAAGGTCAGGTCAAGTCGGTTTGGATTATAGTGAAGCCAAGTCGACCAAAAGACGAATTCTTTCTTTACCTCCATATACTCGTCCTGCACCTCCATACCACACATAAAAAGACTATTATGTCCTTAGTCTAAAATTACAAAGACAAGATTACCCTCCACCCCCTTCACCCCCTTCACCTCCTTCATTGTCCGTAGCTTCCTTCACTATCCGTTTCAAGCTCTATGCCCACTATGCCCACTACGTTGGTTCAGATTCGTCATCGTCCATTCAAGTACTTCGTCTGGTACATTACCTTCTTTGATCTGTGGGAGCTGTGTGTGGAACTGCATACGATTAGGGAGGAAAACCATCATTTTTTTTGTCAAAATCTTCAATTAAAGCTTCAAAAAAATCGTAGGTAAGCAATTATTGATGTTTATGAGGAATTTGTGAGTGATATTGTAGATTTGAGGGTCGTCGACGGCGAATCGCGACGGTGAAATTTGATTTTTATAAACCGGATGACACTCATCCGGTTTACATTTTTATTTGGAAATGTAAACGCGATGACACCTCATCTGGTTTACATTTTGAAAAATTATATAAACCGGATGAGGTGTCATCCGGTTTACAATTTATTTGCAAATGTAAATTGGATGACACCTCATCCAGTTTACACTTTTTTTTAAATGTAAACTTACCTCCCCGTCGTTCCTCGCCGTCGATCAACACTCCCCACAAGTCGAAAAGTCTTCCCTACTGTTTAATGATCCACTAAACCTTCAAAAACGCCATCGTTGACTACGTATTTTAGTAAAAATCGGTACTGCTTCACTGTGAACTGTATTGTGTGTGGCACTGTTCGTATTTTATATTAGATGAAGAAATGTTCTTTTTGGTCATTTCAACAAGGGCAGTCTGGGAATTAAAAAATTTATGGAGGTGCAGGACGAGAATATAGAGGTGGAGGAAGACTTCATCCGACCATAATCGAAGTTAAGTGGTCTGGACCTAGGTTGAGCTAAGTAGGCCCGGGCCTTGATCAAGTTGTGTTGGCCTAAGCCCAGGTTGAGCTGAGTCAGCCTAATCCCAAGTCGAGCCGAGTTGTCTCAGGCCCAAGGCAAACCAATTTGGGACAAGCCCACATTTAATTGAGTTGGGCGAGTCCAAGTCATTCCAGTCAGGGTTGATCAACATTTGGTTGAGTTAGGTTAAGTCCAACTCGGTCTTAGTTCGAGTAAGACCAGGTTGAGCCTAGCCCGATCAGACCAATTTAAGCTGACTTAGCTCGGGTCTAGGTTAAACCGAGTTGACCTAGATCCAAATCAAGTCAAGTTTAGGCGGGATCACGTTCAACTAAGTTGAACTAGTTTCATATCGATTCAAGTTCGGTTGTGTCCGAGTTGGGTTGGATCTGGTGAGACCAAGATAAACCAAGACCAATTTAATCAAATCACATTGAACTAAAACATCAGTCAATATCATGTCAAATTATATTTTATCGACACTAAAATACAAATTTAAAAATATAAATAATTTCAATTTCTTATTCTCACTAGTAGAAAAAAGGGCTTTTACGTCGTCAATATAATGTCGGTTAAACCAAAAATCGACATTGTCAAAAACGTGGTGGCATTTTTGTAAATAAATGAATATTATGACGTCGGTTGGAGTAAAACCGACATTATGATGTGAAAACCACATCGGTTAAACACCAAAACTGACGTTGTGAGGACAGTAAAAAATAAAAATTCAAAATTTAAAAATTTTAAATTGGCGAGTGAGCCACCACGTCGGTAATGGGCTTCTAACCGACGTGGTGTGTACCAACATGACGTCGGTTTTATGAGTTCAACCGACGTCATGGTCAATCTGATAATTTGATAAAAAATTAGGTAAAATTAGGGTTTAGCACAACATTGGTTCCGGGCTTGTAACCGACGTTGTGATGCATCAAAAATTAAAATTCGGGTTTCAAGTCATGCACCACGTCGGTTGGAATCTCAGAACCGACGTGGTGCTGCTATTTTAATCCAGCCACGCGTTTTTATTTTCACTTTTCTTCTCCCTCCAAAGCGTGCGTTCTCCTGCACTGTTCCACCGTCTTCTTCGCTGCTGTTTCGACTTCCAATGCTTCTCCATTCAAGTC
>Ga0099825_1010061_pt1 | contig 10499 bp, 9 predicted proteins | sample SiratroredBW_FD_76838 | JGI IMG/M metagenome (GOLD analysis project Ga0099825, IMG submission 76838) | Root nodule microbial communities of legume samples collected from California, USA - Siratro red BW | ecosystem: Host-associated > Plants > Roots > Nodule | place: USA: California | collected... | reverse complement strand
TATATATATATGTATTGTATTATTTATTTTTTTTTATAATATTTTTATATATTTTTATTAATATAATATATATATATATATATATATATATATATATATATATATATATATATATATATATATATATATATATATATATATATTCTCCCATCTCTTCTTCTATTTCAAAACTCCCTCCTAGGGCCCATTCTTGCATTCATAGCATGGTTAGATTGGATCCAATCCAAATTCAATACAATTGAAATCCACATCCATGGATCAAATTGTTTTGAATTCTTTAATCCTGTTTAAATTTAAATTATATCAAATATATATAATTTAATCTATTTAGTTTAAATAAAATTAATATTAAAATCCAGAATATTATATTTAATAAAAAAATCCAGATTAAATTATATTTACATTAATTTAACTGTTATATTTTTTAACTACATAACTAAGATATTTTTAATATTAAATTGTTAATTTTTTGAAAAAGAAATAATCGTATAAAATAACTAATACAATGGTTAATAACACATGATTTAATAAGATGATACAAGTGATCATTAAAATTAATGATTTTAATTTTAAAAAATTAACATCCAACAAATACTAACCTACCATTTCACAAAAATTGTTCTGTTTGGGCTTCTTCTACTCTCTTCCTAGCTTTCTAGAATATATTAGGTTCATATGAAGATCACCATTAGCAACCTCAAAGCAAGTAAAAAAAATCATTCAAGCACCAAATATGAACAACTATAGATATGAACAACGAAGCATATAATCGAATATTGAAAGAAGATAAATTGATTATTTCAAAGTTTGAATCTTATCGCTCCGACAAAACTTACTCACCATCGACCTCCGCTGCCACGTTCTCCTATGACCACAAAATTCTACCACAACACACCAAGTCACCAGCTTTCTCACAAATCATAGACCTCTAACTCACGAGCTCACAAAAAAGACGGAACAGAGAGCCAAAACAAGAAGAAGAAGAAGAAGACTCAATTAGTAACCACACACATTGTCTCCAACGTCCCTTTTTAATGGTGAATTCAAATCCTTCAACCACCATCAAATGTAGTCAAGATTCCTCTGCCAAGTCTAAGAAGAATCTCTGCCAAAGGTGCTGATGGAGTCTCTACCAAAGACACTGCCATGCATGAGGTGTGTAACGTTACACAGTTAAGGATACTGTAAAAGCACATGCAAGATTAGAAATGTATTTGCACATATTTCACTTGACTTTCCCTCCTCTTCTTTGCACTGGAACTCGGATGAATCCTTCATTGTCTCCCTCCTTTTCACACTTCTAAATCAGCGTGAATTATTTCAACCAAACAAAAATAATCTCATATTCTATCATCACATACAGTCGATCCTCCCAACCAAACATAAAAAATATCTTGAGTGTCAAATGTTACATTCAAATAAGATGATAGGTAATTTTTCAGTTGTAGCATTACTTGTCTTTTTTTCATCTAACCCCGTTTTCTTTCAAACTAGACTTGTACGGTATTAGGCCCTGTTTACATTCTTTATCCATTAAATTATTGCTAAATAGTTTGTTTCTATGTGTTTAAAGATAGTACTGAAGTGGTTTTATTCTTATTAATGCCCCAAAACCCCTGTGAAATGGGATTAAATACTGCCATGCATATTACTAAGTGGGCCTAATGACTTTGAATTAAGTCTGAGCTAACCCAGCCTCACCTCCTCTTATCCCTAACGGTCTTGAGCCAAATTACCTAGGTCTATACTCCCCTGATCAATTTATCAATTTAGCTTCTTGGACCACTTCGATTATATGACGATGGACCAAGCTCCTCGTCAAATAGATGTCGTACGGTAATCTTGTTCACTAGCCTCTCGTACTCGACAAAAAGGTGTTCACCCTTCGTATTCAGCCAAAGGATGCTCGCTCTAAATCTGGGATGGTCAGAACTAGTTAAGGAGAACAATGAATTGATTTGTCTCTTCATGCCCATTTTTGTGAGTTTTTTTTTTTTTTTTTTCTACAGGACTATGGTTTTGTTGAAGCCAGTTTCCGTGGTGCTTATCTATGACCAAAAGAGGATTATGTAGGTTAGATTGGAAGACACAAGCAATTGTGTCCCTGTCCCTGGAGCAATTTAGGCGGTTGTTATTCATTGTGCTTCACTACCTGTTGGTCGGGGAGAGGGTGCGTACTTTGCATTGTTTTCAGTTGCAAAGATGAGGAAATTAAGAAAGAGAATGTTGTTGGAAGCCAAAGTCATGGTCTGATACTGTCTCTGCAAAAAGTTTTAGACTTAAATAAACAAATTCTTCTACACATTAAAAACAGAAAAGTCAGATCCAGAATCGGGCATTGATTCACAAATTCTTCGATCTGAACTGCTTGTCAAATCCAAGATTCAAAATCTTACATTGAAGTAAGAAGTCATTTTTCCAAACATGATTTGCATGTATAAATATTTTGTTTACATTTCATCCCTTTCAGTAAAATTCATGTAGAATTGCACCATTGTCATAAACTTGCCCCTAATTACTTAGTAAACCTCTAACGAGTCCCATATTACTGCAAACGTCAGTAAACGATGCAACAATACTAGAGCTACTGGTACACAGACAAACTAAGAAAGAGACTATATTATGATGTAAAAGAATAATAATAGCTTTATTCTCATCCTGTACAATTCAATCACACTATAATGTTAATTTTGCATCCTACTCTAGATCTGAAAGCTTAAACTTAAAAGGGGCATATTGGAATCTACAACAACAGAACGTGTTGGGTATACTCTTAGTACGTATCAGGTGACAAGCTATGCACAGAAGACTCGAGATATCGTACTTGAGTCAAACCCCACAGTACATGGAAGTATTTTTAATGTAATGGATAATGATAATTACACATATAACTTTCTGTTGCATATCTCATACGCATTCCGTGGGGGACGAGTTGTTGAGGAGACTGAGATTATCAAGTTTCGTCAAAGTCACCCATATGCGAAATGAGAGAAACCATATTTACAACTATCATTATCGCTCATTCAAATGTGTCCTCATCACCTCGGAATGTCCTGACAAAACTGACCCCTGATTTCACGGAAGGCCAAACCTGATAGAGGGACAAGTGCTATAGGGTTCCAACCGCAGTCTGGTTTGTGCATACGCAAGAGCACTCCGATTCCTTTGCAAAAAGCCTTTTCTCACGGTTAATCATCAATTTAATCAAGGGTAGTTTTTTGGAGACTTGGCGCCAGATCTCATTAACTGTCCCGTTGGGTTCTTCATATTCGAAGTATCGCTTAACCTGAATCAAGTTAAACTAAATTATAGCCTCGTGTAAAGAGGGGAAATCTTCAAAATATAATCATGCTAGAATGAATGCTCTTAATCAAACTTCGCATATGAAAGGTATAAGTAACATATCAGGAAAACAATGAAAAATTAGCTTCCTCTTACTGATGAAAAATTAATAGTTAATTATTTCAGTTAAATAACCATAATGAGGGAACTTGTCTTCCGATCAATACATCATCACTGAATACTAGTACACAAAAAATAATAAAGAATGAGAGAATCAGGAAAAGATAATGCAATAACTATAAGTTGCAATCAATCGAAGTCCACCAGATATCATTCTATGTACTGATTCTGTCATACTTGACAAGAGATTAAAAAATGCAACAGGTGGAGTGAAAGAAATAAGTAGTAATAGCACCCAAAAACATTATAGCAAAAATAAATTATGATGCACTACTAACCTCCTTTAGTCCTTTTTGGTATTCTAAGACACTTTCTTCGGACAGGGCTCTCAATTTTGACACCAAATATCCTGGCTTTATAGCAGAAGTAGTTTCTACAAACACAGCAAATTTTCTGTAGTCTATAGTATCTTCAAAAGGCAACTCAATACTATCACTGACAATGACTGGAATGCACAAGCTAACTATAGCATCAAACAGTCGGCAGGCTGATGGAGTATCTCCTGCAGGATGTAAACAGAACTTCGATGTATGCATTCCTTGTGAAGCTGCACGCCGACTCTCTCTGGATTGTGCTCCATGCTTTATTATGACATCGTTCTCATGTTCAAGAATTTGAAAGAGTATATCACGGATTTTCCCTCCCTGTAAAACAGATTTGAAGAACGAATCAATACAAGAAGAATAAACCATCCAAATCAGTGGCGATGATGTTCTGGTTATTTAAGCACATAAAAGGAAAACAACACTGTTACAGCATCATGCTAGAATATTTAAACGAAAATACAATGGGGAAACCTAATGTATATACTTAGTGCTATTGATACTACACAGAAAACCAGACCACCAAAAAGTACGAGATTACCCCCAAGCAAGGAATACATACAATTTAAAGATGGTATTCTTTTATTTTTGTTTTGGTATCCCTATGGTACTATCGTTCTTCGAAGACAATCCTATTTGAGGCATTGATTAAGACACTAAATGCGAACAACACCTATCTTGACGAGATTCCAAACCTTGGGTTCGTCACGTCTTAGAAAATTAGCCTCTTTCACTAAATCAAACTTCCGTTAGATTTTTAAGACTGTAAAATCAACAATTGATACCGTATGGGTAACAAACAACAAAAGGGAGTCTAGTTCTGCAAGCAGTCAGAATAGAGGAAACTTTAATGCCTATGAAACTAAAAATGCACGACACAAAGACAAACGTAAGGCACGTATACCTAAATAAAATATTAAGATTGAATTGCATCCATCATCCTACAATTTGCTGCTTAAAACTACATTCATAACTAAAAGACATTTTCAAAAGTTCATAGCACGAACTCTCCCAACTAGATCAAAATTCATTTGCTCTCCAGCAGAACGTTCACTCCACCATTGATTCTAAATTCACAAGCTAAATTAATTTTCTCATTCCAGGTAGAATTAAGGTTTTTAAAAATGGTCCACAGCCATGAATTTAGCTGCGATGTCAAGATTTTTTGGTTCCATGCAACCGCAAATTGCAGCCACATCAACAGCACTATTTGACGATGTCCCCCAATGTCATGGACCACAACGAATTCAAAACATTAGGTAGAGCTATATAATCTCAAATTACACATAAACAAATCATTATCTTAAAATTCAAATCCAAAGTCCCAATGACAAAAGAAGACAATACCTCTTTGCGATACCGATTGCCCATGAAAAATAACAAGGTGTTGCGATCGGCGACACCAACATCACCAGCGTACGTTCTAATGCGGTGGGAGTAGGGTACAACGACATCCTTCACCAGCGATCCCTGGTCGGGTCGCAACCGCCCGAAATCTGAGACAAGCAGCACGCAATTTTTGATCCGGTCGATGACCCGGTACATCGCATTCGGATCCGAAGCCACGATCACGTGGTCCCTCCCGTTGTTCCTCTTCCAATACTCCTGCTCCTCCAGCCACTCCACCAGCGCCTCCTGATTCTCCTCGTCGCTGTAGATCGGTTTCTCCAAACTGCCACCCGAGCCGGGAGGTCGAGCCGGGTTCACGATGAGACTGAGCGAAGAGAAGAACGGCACGAAGAACAAATGGGCCTCCTCGGGATCCGTGACGCGAACCACGGGCGAGTCTGAACGTGCGGAATCGGGTCGTGAGAGATCCGCGAAGAGGTACCACTCGGCCATGTGCTGGTGGCCGGGGTACTTGAGCGAGGAGACGTCATCGCTTTCTGCGAAGCGTGCGCCACGCGCGAGGGCGTGGTGGCGGATGACGTCGTGGGTGAACCTGCGGGGGAGATCGTAGAGGAAGACATTGACGGTGGGGGATTTGGGGGCGCCGGCAGCGAGGAGGACGGAGGAGGCGGAGTTGAAGGAGAAGGTGGAGTCGAAGGCGGAGGAATCGGTGGGGTGGAAGAAGGCGTTGAAGATTGCGTAGAGGACAAAGAGGAGGAAGAGCGTGGCTAGGGTTTGCTTGAGAAGAGGTTTTCGGGCCATGGCGGTGCAGAGTGTCTGGGAAGTGGTGGTGACACCGGCGATGAAACTGGGTTTGGGTTTTCTGGCTTTGGCTTTGGCTTCCTCGTTCATGGTTTTCGGGTACGGCATCTTCAATTTTTTCAACCTGCTAAATGTACGCATAATTTTCAATATATACGCCTACCTTTATCCAATTATACCATTGGATCCAATTACACACACCCTCTAGTGCTTACACATACCACTTCAATAACCCTATATTCAGATTCCTCTTTCTTATATTTCATATATATTTATTTGTGAAACATCAAGATTGAGGAGTGGATGGGAGGATGTAATCAATCATAGGGCTAGATATTTAAATCATTGGTATGGGGAAGGAGGGTAGTTGTTATCACGATTAAATAAATGTTAATTAAATAACACCTAGCAAAATTCCAAAATCCTGTGCTATCATTGAATTATTTCTTTCCATTTTTAATTACTGTAATTCCTAGAAGAATTTGTTTTTAGCCTATTAGGTTTCGTTTTTATGATTTTTTTTCTTTGTAGATCTTTTGATTCTATAATATAAGTTTTGGTACGAAATTATGAAAATAATTTTTAATATTTATAAATTACTTTCAACTTATCTCTGTATAAGTTTTCTTAAATAGTTTATCCTTCGATCTCGAGGGATGATTACAACTAATATAATTAATAATATATCTATCTAGTACTTAAACAGTTTGGATTTATTCTATAAATAACTAATAGTAAAATATGATAATAAGTAAACGAGTATTCTACGAAAATAATATTTTTCAATATTATTTAATTATTGAATAATTAATTATATCTTTTCCTTATTTACACTTTTATTTTTAGGATTCAAAAGTTTATAAATACATAATAATTTTATAAAAAAATATTTACTTAATTAATATTTTAATAACTTTTTTAGTATTAGAAAGATAAAGCTTAGATATAGAAGAATTTAGTCTTTTTAATCTTGTTTAGAAGAATGAAGAAACTCTCACTACATAATAATCCGACATGCAAGAACAATAAGAGAAGAGAATCAATAAATTCAAAGTCAATTGCAAGAACAACTATAGGTCAAATTTGATAAACATTTATTGTTATGCATGAGACTAACATCACATCGAATTTCAAGTTATGCATAATCAACTCGCTTAACTTGTTTAGAATCGAAACACACAAGAGGTCTGAGGATATTTATAGAGCAAAGCTCTGAGTCTCGACATGTTAGGATTTCCTAGTGATAAACAGACATACCAAGGGCGTAGGGTGAAAAATAAGCAAAGCTTGATCTTGAAGGTAGAAAACCGAAATATGGAGATAACATCATCACACCGACAACTATACACAAAGGATAACACCTAGACCCAAACACTAAATCGAGGTCATGATTCCTTGTCATGAAGGGAGCCACATGTATAACCAACAACAACCTTTTAAAGTTGTCACAACACTGTCGTTGAATGATTTTATCAAAAGAAGTTTTAATGGTTTCCATCATTTCACCCTAAAAATCATGAGTGTGACACTTCCCTACAAATGAATTGTCCTAGTATAGAGAAGTATGATGGTTCCTTTGACTTGGTCACACATTTAAAGGCATAATCACCCAAACAAACTTATTCTCCAGTGTATTGCAAAAAATTTTTGAACTACCCTCAAGAGACCAACATTGCAATGACATTACTCACTATCGAGAAATCCGATAAACTCTTCTCAAACTTTTCGTACAAGGTTCTCAACTCAGTTTGGAGATGACAAGCCCTTAGTTGTCCTTAATAATGTCACATAAGGAGATGTCAGACCACTTCAACAGTATACAACTTGCTTTGTTAAAGCATCTATTAACATTCTTGGTCTCTTCTCAATAGTTTTAATACATGTGATCCTAACCAAACTCTAACCAAGTTCATTCCTTCTTTGTTGACCTTTTAGCAAACATGGATGAGCTATGTAACCAGACAACACGATACATTGACATAGAAGAAAACACAAAGATGAGGAAGAGATTGATGAAGGGTGCTACATAACCTTCTTCTTCTACTTCTCCAAACTCCTCAAAAGCCTTTGACATAGACGGGTAAGCAGATATGAAAATTATACTCTCCTTAATGCTAGTCAATATGCCATCATACAAGAGGTATTTAGCCTCGAGTATAAATCCCACAACCTACGCCCTCCTTTTATCATGTTGATTCGTAAAAAGGTTTAGGTATCACTAAATCATTGGTCACACAACTGAAGAATGTTACACAATACATGACTTAATAGAAGAACTCGTTTATATTGATGTTTTAGCGCTTGTTGTATAAAACGACCAATCTAGACGAGGAACAGGTCAAGGAAAATGGAGAGGAGGTTAAGGTCAAAGATATCATGGTGGTTTCCAAGGAAGAGAAAAAGGAAATCACTATAAAGGTCAAGGAGCATAATCAGTTAGACAAGAGTAGTGGAAGAAACCTTAGCAAAACCTTGGTGACGTTAGGGAAACAATAAATATTATTGTTGGTGGATTTGATAGAGGGGTTAGTTCCAATTCGACTAGAAAGAGGCATCTCCACAGGATCAACTTAGTAAGTCTCTTTCTGCCATGCTCTCTCCCATCTATCACTTTTATAGATGAAGACTTATGCATCAACAACACTACACAAGATGATCCAGTCGTTGTCACCATCATAATAGTTAACTAACGTATAAGAAAAGTTCTCATCAACTAAGGTAGTTTGACCAACATGCTTTATTGGCCAACATTGTTTAAGAGAGCTAGACCCACTACTTAGATTCTTTAATGAGCGAGTATGCATCTCAATTTATTTCAATTTGTTAACATCATTCCATATAAGTGAGACTTGTTAGACACTTACCATTTGATATATTTTAGTTCATGATGATACTTTATACAATAATTTTATTGGACGACATAGTCTCAATTAATTGCCAATTGCCAATATTATTAGTATATAACTTCTAACATGTATTGAATATCTCTTATTTAACTTTTAACATGTTTTGATTACCTCAAACTCAATTTCAATTATTAAAATACTAATAAACATAATTTCATTAAGAAAACACAATACAATTAAAAAATACAACATTATCTATTAATTAGTTGTTAAATAATTAAAAATATATGAGACTGTATGTAAAATTAAGGATTCGATTCAGTTCTTAGTTTTTCGAACAGAAAATTTCTATTGAGTAGAAATTAGATAAAAATAATCAATTGTGATTAATTATTATTTTCTTAAGATAAATTTTAAGTTATTTTTTTTATATTTATTATCTTTTGAATACTTATAAGAAACAAATAAGAAAGAAACAATAATTTCATAAAAAAAGTCAAGAAGGTGTACTTTTAAATAACAAAGGATCAATATTCTTTTTTAATTAGACAAAAAAATATATTTAATTAATTAATAAACATTTTTATAATAAAACTTTACTAATAATTATTTAATTTAATTATTTCGTAATTAAAATTTTTCTTGTGTTTAATAAAGGAGATAGAAGAGAGAATAGAAAATTTAAAAATATGAACTAAAAAAATAAAAAATCAAAAGAAAATACATAATTTTTATGTTTTTAATATCTATTATCTTTTTTTTATCCTAAAAATATATAAGAGTTAAAGACAATTACCTTTATTTCAAAAATCAATTATGCAATAATGTTTTCCTGACACATTTTTATAATTAGCCTTTTTTTTTTCTTACATCCCCACTCCGTTTATCTGAAATTTTGCTTATGCATTTAAAGGTAACATTTATTTTTCAAATCCTTGTTAATACAACCATGTGTTACTATTCTATGTTTTTCAACATTAGATCGATCAATAAAATTTATAAGAGTTATCACTCTATGTGTATTTGTGATGTTGTACTTGATAATATTTGCAACTCACGTTATGAAATAAAATTATACTATTTGAATAAAAGCTTAAAAATTATTTTAAAAAATATAATACATAATGGAAAATCTAGTTATGATTACTTGAATAATTGATTAATTAGAGTCATTAAAGTGAAGATATATTAAAATTATTAATTTATTTGTCTCATAATTTATTAGAAGCACCCATTTATAAGAAAATAGTAGCATGATAAATTTTATATGAAAGGAGTGATCAGTGGAAAATGTTGATCTTTAAAATAATCTCAGCCCCTCTAAGAATATTAAGAATAGTAACAATGTAATTTTCTCTCTAGGATGGTTAGAAACAGTAGAAACTTATCCACAGATCTTCTAACTTTACCATCTATTTAAGCAGGGGTGGCTCAAGGCCCAAGCAGGTAAAGCAACCGCTTTAGGCTTCAAGGTCTCAAAGGCCTCAAAAATTTTTAATATGCTTTAGGCTTCAAGGCCACAAAGGCCTAAAAAATATTTAATATGCTTTAGGCCTCAAAAGCCTCAAAAAATTCTAATACTCACATATTATTTTAAAATAAAAAATATTTAATTTTAAAATTATACTAATAAAATTTTAATTAAAAATTTAAATATTTTAACTGACTTAGTTTATATTGGTGCTATAAATATTATTTAATGACTTTAAATTTATAT
>Ga0099825_1010057_pt1 | contig 10502 bp, 6 predicted proteins | sample SiratroredBW_FD_76838 | JGI IMG/M metagenome (GOLD analysis project Ga0099825, IMG submission 76838) | Root nodule microbial communities of legume samples collected from California, USA - Siratro red BW | ecosystem: Host-associated > Plants > Roots > Nodule | place: USA: California | collected... | reverse complement strand
GCTAAAATAAAGTAAATAGATATATTATTAGTTCTTTCTATATATAATATTATATTCTCATTCTAATAATATTTTTATAAAATATATATATATATATATATATATATATATATATATATATATATATATATGTATGTATAGTCATACCAACATAATAAATGATTAAAATTTAGTGTCATGTGCAATTATAAAGTTATATAACTGAGTTTACTTACTTTATCTTATTTTGTGAATCTAAATTAACACTTTTTTTTTTGTTAAACTCGTGTGGTATTTAACTTAAATTTACACAAGTATTTAAGAGACGAAAATTATCAGATAAAAGCTACATATAGAGTGTTGAATGGTGTGTAAGGAACGTTTGATATGGTATATATGTACACTGATATGAATCCAATTATATGATGACATTAAGTAATTAATGTTGCTTCCTAGGTCTTTATAGAAGAAGATTCAGCTAGAGACTAGATTATGAAGATTTATCCAAAATTTTTAGGATAGAATGTAATGACCTTTTGTATATTTTCATTTGTTGAGATGAATGAAGTTAAATCGATGGATATGATGGAAGTTTGATGGTAAATAATGATGCAAGTGAAGTTCAATAGGAAATATATGCAGACCATGTTCTATAAGTTTCTATGAATGGATTTCATGTGTTCTTCAAATCCTTATTCTCTAATCAGAACTCTATATGGATAACAATTAACACAAACACATATGTATATTGATGAATAATCATAATAATTGTAATAAATGCTTTTTGTCTTGTTGATTTTTGGACTCATGGTTCTCTTCTAACTTGTTAAGTTTCAATGTTTTACCAGACAGATATGAATGAAGCCATTTCAATGGTTTCAAAGTACGCTTCGTCTTCAGATCCTGTTCAACTTCATGGCAGAAACATTTACATTCAGTATTCTGATAGACTAGAAATTGTTGTGAGTAGATTCGCCAAAGGAAATGTCCTGCTGGTAACCATGGAAGATGTGAAAGCTGGAGATGTAAGCATTGATGCCATGTGCTCGGTAAGTCCTATACTTTAATTAGTTGCCTAGTTAATTGGATTTGTCAGAGGTTGATTACACACTCCTAATTTGGATAATATATATTACTTATACATAAGAACTAATTTTCTATAGAAAGAAAAAGTATAAAACCTACACATAGCAAACCCATGCTTATGCATAATCCCAAGTTCAAACTGATACAAAGATATCATACTTATAACTTAGCTTGTAACTCCAAAATACTACCCCTTTCCACTAAGTCTTAGAGACCAGCCTATGTTGTACCACTATAACATATTTTGCCTACTAATTATGTTTGTAAGAATCTAATTTACCACTAAGGAGTTTATTTAGTATTCTTAAGTTATAAGTATTGATAGAATTTTTCATATCTTATATTTGATGGGTGAGGTCAGATGTCTTTGCTCTTATATTATTACTTCTTTATCTTTTGTAATTTGTTACATATTGTAATCCTTGTATTTTTTTAATGAATTTTCTTTTTCTTAGAAAAGAAAACTAAGACTTAATATTATATCAGGATTCATTATTTTCCTTTAAAGTATTTCCCTCAAAGTATAGGAGATTTCGAAATATCTTATTCATTGCATGCAAAAGTATGTACTCCTTTTGTTTGGATGAATGGACCAAAAGTGTTATGAGAGGTTTATAGGTTGGAATATTCATAGATCTTAGATATGCTTACTTTTCTTCCTAAAAAGATCTTAGTCAATAAAAAACATTTTGTCCTTTTGTGGGTATTGAGTATGAAAGTATTTTGTATTTTTTTTTCTAAATGTAAGATAATAGATCACTCTCTCAATGCCAATCATATTAATCAAAGTTCTTCCTAAAGAATCCATACATAGTAAAAAGTTTCTTCCCAAAGATAGATATTAAATCTGTTATTGTCTTGAATGAGAAAAACATTGTTCATCATATATAGAATAAAGATTTTCAGGTATAACCTAGTCCAAAAGTCATCTCTAACAACCTTTGTGACAAAGATTTACATATATAACCTAGTCCCGAAGTTATTTCTAACAACCTTAATATGTCTTTTCAAGAAATGGATAATAGTGAACATGTTGTTCCTCCAATAGAACTATAATCCTTTATTGGATTTGGTAGATAAAAATTCTCTAGGTTATATTGACATTTTGATAGACCGACCTTCTCTTGATAAACTTCTAATTAACCATAACTCTTCTATTGATTAACCTAAATCTTAGACCTAAGTGTTATGTTCCTCAAATTAGTTTTGTTAATCTTAGAAAAAAAAAATTCATATATAACTTTATTGTTTCAGTGTAGCATGGAAGAGAAATATAATAATTTTCATATTATACACATTCATATACTTCTTCACATTTTATTCATCATACCTATCAATAAAAGATTATTACTCATTATATTATTAATATATTTTTTTTCTAAACTTAGATCAAATGCATAATTAAATGTTAGTATTAATACAAACAAACTTACTAAAATAAGTAAACACTTAATGAAAAAAAAATTAAAAAAATAATTGTTTCACGACTTGTTTCTTAGCTCATTAAACTTGGTATATAAAAGTGTTTTACTTTAAATGCCAACAATTTATTCTTTAAACTTAATTGAACATCTCTATTTATTGAATTGTTGTCACACCATATTAATAGCTTCCTCCAAGATTCACTTTTTATCCATAGATTTTGATTTAAAGTAGTTCTTATAGCAATATATTATGCTTCAATTGAGGAATGAAAAACTAAATATTGTTTCTTGGAACTTCATGAGAGCACTAGTGAAAAAACATATCCAATTGTAGTATTTGAATAATCAGTAAAACGATCCCAATTATAATATAACATAACCTTTGAGCTTTTCATATCTTTTATGCTACCAATTAGTAAAATATGTATATCTTTTAAATTTCTCAACACCCTTTTGTCTATGCCAAAGTGTGTAAAACTTGGTAACTGTATGAACCTTGAAAGCAGACTAAGAGAGAATGATAAATTTAGTCTAGTTGCAGACAAAAACTAGCCAAACTTATGTATTAAATTGCATGAGGTTTTCCATCACCAACAATCTAGGAGAGCCTTTTTCAGTTATAGCAAGAGGAGTTGAAACATGATTATTTTCCTTTAGCAAATCATTGGCACACTTTCTCCGTGAGAGAAAGATTCTATCTTCAAGCTAAAGTATTTCCTTTTAAAAAAAATATATAATCACTCCAAGATTTATCATTTTATACACTTGCAACTATTCTTCTTGTTTCCAATTTCATTAGCATCACCACTAATAACCAACAAACCATCCACATTAAATGAAACACCAATTTTCTTCCCAATGCTAAATTTTTTCAATAGAAAAAATATATTACTTTTGACTGTTTCTAAAATGATTTTGCAATAATGTGATCAATTTTATTAATTCAGAGTCTTGAAATTTTGTTTTAGCGCATATAAAACTTCGTGAAGCGAAAAAATATTTAATTAGCCTATAACAATAAAGTCAACATGTTATTAAATATATAACTTCCTTTTCTCCAAATCACCGTTTAATAAATTAGATTAAACATCCAACTGAAAGATTTTTATCCATATTGAATTGATAAACAAAAATTAAATTAATTGTTTTACTCTTAAAAATAGGCATAAAAATATTATTATAATCAATTCCATCCATTTGAGAACATTTTTTTTTAAAAAAAATAAAAGTCTAATCGTAAAGGATGTAACTTAGTTCTAAGTTGAACCTGATCATATGTTTGTTATTGAACTTTGAAATGAGTTTCCAAGTACTATTTTTGTTAATCATATCAAATTGTTCATTACTTTATTATATTTTATTTGTGTTAAAGTTTCTTCAAAACTAGAAGGTTCATTAATGATAAAAGTTACACTTTTCTAAAGACTTAGTTTTAACATTAGAGAATTAGATTCAATGGTTTGACTATCATAATCCTTTATAACTTATTTTTTAAACAATAATTTTTTTTTTTTGAAGTTAGTTATTTTTCTATCACAATCACAATATGTATTATCATAAAATTTAATATCACTACATGAAACATGATCTAACATTTTAACTTTATTATACAATTTGGATTTGTTAAATATTGTAATAATAACATTAGCATATTGATTATAAAATATTGAAGTGTTTTTGTAATATGCTTCACTCATATCTAAGTTTCAATTGATACCTCTTATAATTAAATATTTTATGTCTTGATAATTCTCTTATTTTTCTCTCAAAAACTTAGTTTTATTTATGTATATAACAATCAAGTAATGAATAATACTTATATTTGAAAGACATAGTGAATTTTCTTTAATAACTCATCTTGGCATAAAGCCGTTATATAGAAATTATTCAAAAAAAGAAATATGTTGAATTTAAAACATTAAAAATTAAAGTTTTTGTTTGTTAAAGAATTCTAAAATCATCAAAAAACAAAATGAAATATTTTTTTTGAGTTAAAAAAAAAATACTCATATAACCATTACAAGTTAGTGTGAGAAAGTTCTATAATTTATTATTTGTTCGTTTAATGTTTGTTGATGAAAAAGAATTTACGTGAAATGTTTCAAAATTAACAAAATAAGATAAATAAATAATTTTTCTATCATATGTATGTTGTTAATTGTCAATAGTTTATAAAATTTTCAATACACTAACAATCCTTTATGTCATAATATGGAATGATCATGTTTGAATATAAGTGTTTATATATTCACTTGATTCAACCTACTTGAAAAGCCATTATCTCACACTTTTTTTTTTTTTTAATCGGCACACACACTTTAACCTTAATAACTTTAAAATAATCACAATTCAAAATTATAACAACCATTATTTTTAAAATAGAGTAAATATCTTCTTTTCAATTTTTCAAGCAAAATAAAAAAAAAATCTATTTCAAAAATAAAATAAACAAAAATCATGGATACATTTCACAAATTTTTGCTAGAGTGAACAAAGTACAGCTTTCCCTTATGCCTCAACAATTTTAGTTTTGACATGTGAGAATAAGCAAAGACCCTTGTCATGTGGTTTGTGCAAATATTATCAATATATTACCAAACATTCTTTTAATCCAAAGTGCATGCTTGAGTAGGCTTGAACAGGTGATCTTCAATTTGGGTTTCTTCATCAATGAAGTTGAACTGATATATATGATGTGGTTGAGTTTAAATCTACTTAAATGTGTGCACTACTCTCTTTGTTCCCACTTCTTACAACTGTTACACTGAATTTAATGCTTTCCTTTATACCAACAACTTTTTGGACAAATGAGTTTTTCTTTTGCATGTGTAAACGGAGGAAAATTGTTCTTTACATTAGATAAAATTTATTTCAAACTCTTTGAATAGGCTCATCAATACTTTTCTTAAGATTTTCTTTATCTTTTACCATTTTAGTGATTTATTAAATGGGGTAATTTTAAAGTTTACTCCTTGATAATTCATTTTTCCTCATTTTCAACATTCCAAACTCTCTTTTTTTAAGTCAAAAATTTGATGTTCTTTACCTTTTCACTGGCTACATGTATTTCATTTAATTCATTTCTTCTTCGGTTGGGTGTTTCTAAATACACAATACTAGTAAAATTCTCTCCTGGTAAAAAGTAGACATATGGTAAAAAGTAGACATGGGATAACTATCTCCTTTTCATATTTCCTCTTTGTGTGTGATTTGGATGCTATAAAATTAGCTCTAAATAATGAGTTTACTTATCTTGAAATGAAATACATACGTTTATGTTTGGATCAGAAAATTTTAAATTTTGTACTTAGAGAGTGTGCAAAGGAATGATGTTTAAGAGTACTCTTAGGACATGGTTTGAAGTAGAATAGAAAGGTGATTGAGGAGTATTTAGTATCTAGTAAATAAATACAAAATAACTCAATTATGTAAATATTTTTAACACATACTTTCAAAAGGCAAAAATCTTGTTAAAAATCTATTTATATGATCATTTTCCCTATAAATTGAAGAACAACAAAGAGAACATTGCTCCTAAAGTCATTTGATTACTTAGGAATGTTGAATCACTCTTTTCATTATTTTTGACCCATAGCCTATAAAAACTCTAGATACCATCTAAGTAAATCCCTTCCTTGAATTTTCCTCAAATGGAATTCACAAGTAAAAAAGGAGTTGACATTTGGATCAAAGTGCATTCTTTGCCCCTTTGCTTGGTTGTAGACTTTTGGTGCATCAAAGAATAAAATTTTTGTGAATATTGTATAACTTATTAGAATCTTAATAATTTCATTTTCTAACTTCCTTTCCCTCCCCAGGTTCCACCTTGTCAACCTCTATCATATCCTTTTGTTCCATCTCAACTATTTTTTTGCCATTATAATTATCTTATAAGAATGTAACATACAATCGTTTCCTATTTGCCATAGATTCCTAGCCTCTAAAAATAATTTTTTCAACTAGGATAATTTATTATAATTTTTAATTTACTTTAGACAAATAATTGCTAAGGAAATGACACACACACACACACACATATATATATATATATATATATATATTATACTACGTTTCTTCTTGGATTTATTTGCCTTTTTTGAGCTAGTGTGCTAGTCAACTTTTCTACTTTGTCGTTGCTTAACCTTTTGTTTTTATTTTAGTGTATATGTGTTAACTGGGGTTAGAACGCTTTTCTTTATTCTTTGTTCAGGTCTTTTCTGAATATGGTTGCGTACAAAAGATTTCAACATTTGAAAAGAACGCAGGTTTGCAGGTTAGTTAAATTAGTGATATGAGCTTCTTTTAATGTGTCATTGTTAATATATAATAGATCTATGTCACATGTAAATACATTTTTCAATATACAAAAAGGAGTTAATATATAATATGTACAGATTTGTGGGAACTACGTGATCCAAATTGACACAATAATAATATCCTATCATTGTATATATTCATTGTTTTCGTTTTTTGGCAGGCTTTGATTCAGTTTGCTGATATTGAAGGTGCTTCTTCTGCTAAGGAAGCACTAGACGGAAAAAGCATACCTAGGCAAGCAATTATTTTACATTTCCTTTTTAATTTGTTCTTCATCTTCATTGTTAACTAATTTTGGTGATTAATTGCTAGATAAATATTAATTTTGCTTATTTGCTTTTGCTTTTGTATATAGGTCCTTGTTGCCAGACCATATTAGTGATTGTAACTTTCAAATTACATATTCAGGGCATCGAGAGCTTAATATTAAGTTCCAGTCTAATCGAACCAGGTAATAATGGACATAAAAAAAAAAAACTTGTGCATATGCTTTAGTTTAAAGACCAATGAGCTTCCTTCCCTCGATTGAAACATTGGTATAGTGTATGTCTAATATTCCTACAGAAAATATTACCAAGGAAAAATACAAGAGTACTAGTTTCTCTATCTTGGCCAATGTAACAATCTCTATTCTCCTAATCAATCCTTTTAGTTTTAGGCTTAGTTAAGGTTATGATGTGAGGTAAACTTTCAAAAAGTTTAGCCAAAATGAATTAGTGTAAGTCATAATTCATCTCAACCTCCAAGTGTTACTGCATTTCCCAAAGAGGGAGGAATTAGTTATCATAAATTGTAAAGTTACTTTTCTCTTGTTATGCAAACTAGTTGAACAAGAAATTTTAATTTGTATATGAGTATGTTTTCTTAATTATATGAAAGACTTAATATACTTTAGGTCTTCTTAATAGAATTTAATCTCCTTGATAATTATTTATGGAAACTATTTGAATTTTTTTGAAAAAAAAAAGCACAACTACCTTTTATATTTGTTATCGCTATATGTAGTTGTAAGCACAATTTTTAGCTTTGATAATTGATTCCTGATTTCAACTGTTAAAAATAATATTTTTTTTCTTCTAATCTATGGCTGATCATTCCATAATCCCAAACAGCCATTTTTTTGTGATACTTTCCTTATTAAGTTTGAATCCTTATTTTTACAAAATCGAGATATTTAAGGAAGAAGAATGCAGATTAAAAAAGAAGAAGAAGAAGAAATAAGAAACAAATCTAATTATGTAATCTTTAAGTTAATATGCAAAAGGTTTTATAGAATATCCTTTCTGTGGGGAATTGTAATTAATTAATTGTTGCTTTATAAGCATAATTGCATGAATAAGCTTGTTTTCTACAGTAAGAAGGAGCATAGCTATATATACACATTCAAGTACTACCTTCTTTTTAGACTTCTATTCTTGCATGGCATTGTTTCCATGTTCACATTAAAAATTCAAATATAATTTAAAAGATCTTTAGATACTTTTCTATGTTATTGCCTTGGTTGTATTAATATAATTTTATGAGTCAACAGGGACTACACAAATGCTACACTTCCTGTTAATGAGGTTACTATTGGTAGGGCAGTACAGGTATTTTCTTACTACTTTTCTCTGATGAATTTATGTTCTCCTTGTTTATCATATGTGCTAACTATTTATCGTATTCAGCCAATACCTAGAACTGCTGACAATCATATACTTTTAGCTTCATTTGAAAATATGCTTCATGATGTCACTGTAGAATCTCTTCATGGGGTGAGTTTGTGTTGCTCAAAATCTCATTCAAATTGCAAAGTTGTAAGAGATTGATTATCTTTATACTTTATACTAATGCAGTTGGCATATATGTTGCAGGTGTTCTCTGCAATTGGAGCTGTGCACAAACTTTACATATTTAAAAAGAATGGTCGAACTCATGCACTGATTCAGTACCATGGTATCAATCTTAATTCACTGAAGCTCTTGAGATTCTAGACTTTATTTTTAATATTTATTCCAAATTTCAAAAGTATTCTCCTATATATGGGTAGTTTTTATCAGTGTTGTTTCACGTGTTTCAAATTCTTAAAATGTGAATATGATTTTCCTTATGCTCTAATGTTGAGTATGGAAGATGGTTTCTTGTCAAAAGATGAAAATTGTAAATTCTTGCATTTGTGTTCATTCTCATTCAATCTATGATTTGGTCTATAGATACTCATCACAACTTTTAATTTGAGTGGTAGCTCATGTTTTAGTTTTGGAGGAAACAAATTATTTGCTATAGAATGGAGAACTTTTTCATATTCTAAACTAAAATAAGTCCTAGGGTTTAGTACCTTTTACTTCTTAATATATGTATTACTGTGACTAACAAAAAACAAATTATTTTTATTTTATAAAGTTTATTATTATTATTATTATTATTATTATATCGGATAAACTAAATATTACTCTTGCTTATGCAGAGTGTTGTAACCTGAGACATCATGTCGTAGATTTTGTTTTTAACACAATATAGTGAAATTGTCATTGTTTTATTAGAATAATCATGCATTCGTTTGTTTGAGACATCATTTTTGTGGATCTAATGGTCGTGTCTAACTTTTTATGTCAGATGTGGCCACTGCAAAAGCTGCAAAAAATATTCTTGAGGGTCACTGTATATATGATGGTGGCTCTTGTAAGATGCATTTGACATACTCTCGTCACACCGATATCAATGTAAAGGTATGAGTTAATGGAAAAGTTTTTCTTACAAACAATACTTAATTCTCAACTTTTTTAAATATTTGTGTTTCATTAATTTGGTTCTCTTAACTCACATTCAAGCTATATAATTTGGATTCTGATATTAATTTACAAAAGTAATTGTTACAGAGTGATAAATAAAATGCCACATCAACATTTTCGTTCCTATGTCACATTCTGCACTATAGTGGTATAAACTTAAATTAAATATTATATGCCAGATATATTTTGAAAAAAATTTCTAAAAGCATTTCTGAAAAGGAGGAATAAAAAATTGAAATAATTTCTTTTATATTTACAAACTAAAATTATTTTGCTGCAAACTAATTTCTAAAAGTTATTTTGTAAATTTTTCTTAATGGGTATATTGTATTAAAAGCTACAAAGCTGCTCAATCGATATACAAAATTTACTACAAGTAACTATTAGCTAGTCTTCATTTATAAACATGTTGCATTACAATTACAATAGGGATTATATAATTAAAACTATGTTATTTTGTATATCCTACCATCTCTTCCATAAGGTTGTTATCCCATTCATAGAATGAGAGAAAAAGTATTTGTCTGGTTGGAAAATCATATGTAACATTTGGATTTAACCAAATTCAAATAAACATTCAAAGTTAGGAACCTCAAGTTTAAACACTACACTATTTCCATCCATGTAACCATTAATAGACTAAATTGTAACATCCCAACAATTCCTTCTTAGGTTACATCAAACAAACCCATATGAATATTGTAAAAGGTCTTGAAAACCCATATGAATATTGTAAAAGGTCTTGATTTTCCAATGATAGTACCGTTTGGGTTCTTAGTGAATCATAGCAACCATAACAAATATTTCTAAAAAGAGTAGTAAGAGAACACATAATAGATAGTTAATTCTTACTTTAGCTTTTTTGTGTGTTTAATGATTCATCTTTTAAATATCTTGAAAAATTCTACCATCAACACAATTATTT
>Ga0099825_1010050_pt1 | contig 10509 bp, 2 predicted proteins | sample SiratroredBW_FD_76838 | JGI IMG/M metagenome (GOLD analysis project Ga0099825, IMG submission 76838) | Root nodule microbial communities of legume samples collected from California, USA - Siratro red BW | ecosystem: Host-associated > Plants > Roots > Nodule | place: USA: California | collected... | reverse complement strand
TGCCAAGCCGTCAGTAATTAACGACAGATTTAGAATAAATCTGCTGATAAATACGTCGATAGTGATATTTTAATGACAGATAAAGTTCCGCCAATAATTTAAATTTTTCTTGTAATGGCCTCTCATCTCATCATCTTTATAATCTTTATATATCCTTGTATGACTCATTATAAGTATTACAATACTACCATTTCAACACGTTTCATAAGTCTGACAATGAGAATCGTAATAAGTATTGCCTTGGTGATTGAATTGTTTACCGCATCACTCAAGTTTTGCGATATATCATGTTTTACTACTGATCATGAATCTTACAATTAGTGGTTCAAAATATAAGTTTTTCAACTCATTCTTTTGTATTCGGATTCAACTACCTCAATCCTCTAAGAAGACTTAAATCTTCTAAGGAGGCTCATTGTTTTGTGTCCTCGAATCTCAAGAATCCTTTCCCTATCAATTTTAACATAAATTAATCCTATCAAATTTTATCACACCTCATGTTTATGTTTATCCTATGATCAATGATGTCATCTTAAATAGTAGATTTTAAGCTTGACTTAACCTTATCAGTCAATTTTGTGAGGTGGAGCCAGACTTAAATCCTACACCTTCTAAGAGATAAGATCAATGATAATGATGTTGAACTTTTATCTGTCATACAAGGCTGTCTCGTGATATATGCACCAACAATCTGCTTCTACTTTGCCCAGCAGCCAAATAGTTCTATGGAGGAGGATTTTATGTGAATTTTGGTGAGCCCTTAAGTCCTTAGAATTTGGATCTTTTTTCAATTTTTATTTAGCATGTTCAAGGGCTTTTGGCCAAACAAAAAGGGTAAATTTTATGTGAAGATGTTGAATTTATCCTCATTTGGTGTCATAGATTGAACAGAGATTCTCAATTTTCAAAAGAAAATTTTGTATAGGTTTACTAATTCCAATAGGAGGAAATATTTACATCGCCTTTTAGTGGTATTAATCATATGGCTTTTTAAGAGTCTTATTGCTAGACCTGCAGTGGGATTGGAAAGATCACACGTCTTTAAGGTTTTGATTTTCTTATTTTGGATTTTCTATGTGGAAGGTTAATTTTTCTCCTTTCTTTATCCTCCATTAATTCTAAAACATTTTCATCATGACAAGCAAAGAAAAAAAAAAATGTCCAATATGAAACTACAATTGTAGCGAATGCAAGATAAGTACTATACGAACCCTGTATCCAAAACAGAAGGAAATATGTAACAACTACAACTACTGTTATTAGTATTATCTTACTCACAGAGAAGGGCAAAAATGTCATGTGAGGGCAAGGAGAGTGGCCTTCAGAGAAAGCAGTGGTCATACTAGGATGCAATCCTAAAATCAAGTAGGGGGATATTTCCATCATACCAAGGAAAGCTGGGTAAATGCTATCCACACCCTAAATTGGACACAGAAAGGAAATTGACTATAGCATTACTATTTTCTAACTTCCGGGTAACAGAGAGGGCAAAAAAATGTCAGTGGAGGACAGGGAGGGAGGCTAAAAGAGAAAGCATTGATTCGTTTGGATCCTTCTTCAGTAATCACATAATCAAGTAATCTGCAAAGGATCTGGGAAGCATTGATTCATTTGTTATTTGTTTATAAATGATGAGTGTCAAGTAGTTGAGGAGTCTACAAACATGTGACAATTGATTATACTGATCTATAGTCAACACCTAGTATATATTAAAAACATGAAGGCAAGTGAGAAAAACAAATAAACTTACGCTAGATCAGCCGTAGACTCTGATTTGATCACAGCCTTCCCGTCAGCCAGTTCTAGGCAAGAATAATGCATTATTATTTCTTTTAGTGTATGCTTGGTGCTTTTTATATCATTATCCCATAAGATGCACTGATATCAAAAGTAGAGAACAATAACATTAGTAGTTAGTACCACGAATTCCAGAAGCTCAACACCCTCCACCAATATAAGCATCGGAAATATAGAAAAAGAATGAAAGAAGAAAAATCTAGATTTGGAAACTGCATATTTATAAGATTATCACCCATCTCCAGGGAAAATGTAAAGGTCATAGAAAGTATTGTAGTTTATGTAGAACAAAAAAAAAATTACCTTCCTAATATATTCTCTTTTCACATCTTCATGAGAAACTTCGCCTTCAGGAGAAAATATTGAAGCATTCCAAAGTGCCCCTCTGGCAACCATCACTGATGAGGCACCTTATGTCACAAACCAATGTCAATTATAAATTAAACATGAAAAAAAAAAATTAATGAATAGCTAATTAGCTAGTCTATCATGACAGGAAAAACAAGTACAGATGTCATTGCATATATGCTATTTGATCAAAAGTAATCAAGATCAAAAATAAATTCCCATCATACATGATAAAAACCAATAAATTTCTTCTCATATTATATTCAATTCAAATGCATACTATTTCTGTAAGCTATCTCCAAGAGGGGAGAGTTCAAGTAACCATAAATGTGAATGCAACGATGATGAGGATGCATTTTATGTTGGATGTATTTAATAGATGTGTTGTCCCTGTCAAGAACAAGTTTGCTTCTAGCTTTCTCCATAGGTAGTAAGAAGGAATCTTCTGTGTCTAAGACCATTACTTGGTCGTTCATGAAGGTTCATAACAAATGATTATCAATAGCACAACGTGGACACTTGATTCAAGGCCTCTTTTGTGAAGGAAAAGCCAATAGGTATACCCAATCCTTCCTGAAGAACTGAGGGAGTCTATCAACGTCCTAGGATTACGATACAAAGGACTATAAAATTTATGATCACCACTGGAAGAGATTTGTTTAGCTTTGGTTTATCTCAATGTCCAAGGAAATGAGTTACAACTTCTGGAGAACTCATTAAGAAGGACAGGGATTAGGTTGACATAATAAAATACAGACAAGAAAACTCAGGTTCCTGAAGTTTATTATAAAAATCAACTGCATTTGGAGTTTTCTTTCCCACCACACTATCTACAATCTACTATTCTAACAAAATATAACTGAAAAATCAGTAGAGGTCTGGGAGAATTCCTTTCTGCTTACTTGTGGCTGATTTAATGCGTTCAAAATCATCATACTCAAAAACATCGCCATTTGCTATAACTGGAATAGATAATGCAGACACAACATCAGCTATTTCATTCCACTTAGCAGGATCTCTGGGCCTATCTGTGACTTTTCTGTGAATAGATCAGAAAGGAAAAAAGTGAGAATGTATTAGAACTTAAAGATCTATTTTAATGATTAAATGAAATCAAAACGAAAATATGAGAAACAGTTCCCCTCCTCCTAGGGTCCACTTTGTAAAGAATTCTACTTTCACAACAAAGCTAAAGCTCAATTCTCCCAGTTGATACAACATAAAAGGAATCTCTTCTTGTAAATGAAAATGCTACTTTATTTTTTCAGTTCGTTAGCATCGAATTTTCAAAAATGATAATTAAGCCCCAAGTTGTAGATGTGATGTCTTTTGTATGTCTCAAGAATCTTGGGCTAGTTCCTTTCTTAAATATGGTTTTGTTCAAAAAACAGGGTCTAAGTCTATGAATGTAAAATAAAGAATGTGAAAGACTAACAGAAAACTTCCATTTGAGTCGCGTGCAAGATTTTCTTATTCTATGCCAACCTTACAAGTTGATCTATTTCACAAAGTCTTGTCCTACGCATCCCTTTTTGAAGTTAAAAGTAGATGATATCACACACCAACTACATAAGCCATGGGGATTGGTGGTTTAAGAGATTCAACAGGGATTTCTCCTAACACTTGGGCCTAGTGACTGTTAGTGGACCTACTTGTTAGAGCTAAAGTCTAACAGTCCTACAGTTTTGATTAAGTGCTTGTCACAACAAAGTAAGAAACATGAAGAAGCTTCGTCTGAAAAATGTTGTATTTTGGAAAAGAACAGATTATGTAAAACGCAGGTGCTTCATGTAATTGATAATACTCATTACAGTTTTCACTTCGTCTAATAAGTGAAACATTTATGAGACGATAAGTGCACACAAACAGCTTACATTGTACCTAACAAAAACATTCTTTTAGCTTACTACTATGTTGTAAGGAATATCTTCGTCTTCTGTCTATGCAGATGATCTGCACAAAGCACAAGTCTTCGTTGAGATTCTTGAGATACGAGCTAAGGTTGTTTGTTTCAACAACCATCCTGACACAACTTGTACGGTCTTTGCCTTTTACTTCTTAGCATTGATAAGTAATGTTAGCTATCGGGATATTGCTTGAAGAAGATATTGGCATTGAATGTTGCATGGAGCACATTTAATGCACCTCTACGTCTACGCTTGTCAAACGAAAGAAGATGAAGCATCTAAGTTCAAAAGATTTCAACAGTCAGAACCTCTTTCAAGCTCTATATTAAGCTATCATTTGAAGAAGAATGCATAAGAGTGATCAATTGTAAAGTGTCGAAACTGTCAAAATATTTCTGTAACTTATTGCGCTATTATGTTCACATAGTAATTTAGAAGAGAGTGCATATATTTGTATACGTCATAAGACGCTAAGACTCTCTAGTGGGCACACTCTTGTGATATTTCTAATTACACTTTCATACAAATTTTGTTTGTTTTGCCAAGAGTGGCTAAGTTCCAAAGAATACTTTATCTTATTCAGGAATGGCGTGGCTGCATTCCAAAGATACTTACGTTCGTCAAGAGCAGCTACGTTCCAAAGAATACTTACCAAGAGTGGATGGGTTTTAAAGAATACTCGTTTTGGCGACAACTTATTGTGTTCGAAATAATACTAAATTTCAGCTAGGAGTAGCTTGGGTTCAAATAATACACAGTTTTAGTCAAGAGTGATTGCAATCCAAATAATACTCAGTTTTAGCTAGAAATGGTTGCAATTCAAATAATACTTAATTTTAGCCAAGAGTGGCATCAATTCAAATAATACTCAGTTTTAACCAAGAGTAATTGAGGTCAATATAATAGTCATATGTATCTTGCAGTATTAACCTACCCAACGAAACTCAATCCGTTGATTGAAAATTGAATGTAGTATTTATTAACAGACAATCAATATAAAACTACAGTGTAAACCCTTCTTATATCTTATCTCCTTAAATCTCATGGTATTTAACTATAACTACTATTAGAAAGTGAATTTTACAAAAAACAAGTTTTGACAAGCTTTTTAGACAGTCAATTTGTCATATTTGAAGTTGCGTCCGACTTTCCTCATCAGGCACAATTTCTTAAGATCACTTGATAGTGCGACTATCAAGCAAAATCATTGTCTGACTACACATCATTAGATGATATCCTACTAAAATAGCAAAAAGTTTTAAAAACACAATCCAATTCTCCCTTATTGTGTTTTGATTTGTTTTTCAAACTACCACCCATAACAAGCCCATTATGAATATATCTAAGCCCACGTAGCTAAAGGACTACTAAATCTGCCCTACACTATGAGCTGTCATTAGGAATCTTTTCTATTATACACAATTGATAGGTGCCTTTAATTGGTTTGTAGGAATAATGTATTCAAGTCTTTATATGAACTACTATGGAAATGAAAAAGGCAAAGAATGTTTGCTAATTTCATATAGCTTTCTTAGAGTAATATAGATTCTTGTTATCACCTAAGCATGTGTCATTTTGGTGTTTTCATTGACTTCCCACAAACCTACCAACAAAGATCTTGATGAAACACCTCAACATATCCTATACAAACTAGTAGCCCTCCAAACCCTTCAGACCTCCACAAAAACATGCCACTTTTCTTTGGAATTCAAACAAGGCACTATTAAACCTTATCACATTTGTTGGTCTGAAACGCTGATTTGTTCTTTATTAACCAAACGTTATACCAACAACCCATTATAGCCCATCTAATAACTTTTTTATTGCCCCAATATACAATGATATCATACTTTTCATGCATGAAAGTCTTCTCTGCCAACAGAACAAGCCAATAAGCAGGAAAAAAAAAAATGGGCCTTCTCCAACCCCTCCTCATTTTGCTACTTAGAACCATGTTCTTGGTACAAGTTTCTTCGCCTAGCGGAGTATTAGTACACTCTTTATTCCATTCAATAATCAATACCACCCCGTTTCATACCTCATTTCCATATTACATATCAAGAACAATCATCATCCCATCTCTCAACAGCTTACATCAATGTGCCAAAATGCTCCTCTAGCTCAAATAAAACTTGGTGAGTTCTTACTCACCAATGCATGGCGTTAGAAGCCAACAAGTCCCAACACCACCACGCCTTCCACGTTAGCAATTGGCACTACCCACCATGGGTCGGTCTCCACACGAACTTCCCACAAGCTCTTTTGCAAATATTTTGGTCCCTTCACCATTAAACATATCGGCGAAGTGCCATGTGATTTGGCCCTTCCCCCCACCTCTATCCGTTCATACCCTACGATCAAACCACGGTGACACAACACACTCAACTCTCACCTACACCCTTTTCCTTGAACTAAGCACTTTTACTTTTGCTACAACCACTTCAACTCATGTTGTTCCCCATCCACTCTTATTGTATCCAATGTAATCTATAGGCCTCTGCCAACCTTATCACCTTCTCACCTAGTGTCCTTGCCATCCCTCTCATTGGATAACACTTGCATGCCTCAAGCCTCTCAATCTGAACTCTCATTAATTATTCCATTAGTCTGACAACCTTCCTTACATTTCTACCCACACTCAACAAACTAGCCCAATTCCAACCCTAACCCATCTATCACTATTTTCCCTCTCCAGGTATTCCCACCTCACATTATTGGGCTTTCTACTATCAACCTTGAGGACAAGGATATTGTCACAAAGGAAGACTTTGTTAGTGGACCTATTAGGAATACATCTAAGCCTACTTAGCTAAAGGACTATATCTATCCTACACCATGAGTTCTCATTAGGAATCTTTTCTAATATACACAATGAACAGGTGTCTTTGATAGTTTGTACGAATTACTACATGGAAATGAAAAGGGAAGAGAATGTTTGTTATTTTCATATAGTTGTCTTAGAGCAGTATAGCTTTCTTCTTGCTTTCACCTAAGCACGTATCAGTGATCGTGTTTGTATATAAGCAAGAAGCCATAAAAATAGATTTATTCTCTTATGATAAGGGTCATAGGAATATTATTTGTGAATTAAAAAATTTTGATCTCGAAAATATTCTCACAAATTGGAATGTGACAGTTGTTTGAGTTGTTAAATATCAAATATATCATGCTTACAAAGACTAGAGTTGTTCCTCAATGCATATTTATTAGAATGATAACTCTCTAGTTGATGTCGTCGATGGTGGTATCATTGTTGATAGAATCGTCCAAATGAAGTCTTGGATGCCTTTAGGCTGGACTTGACTCTGCTATGTAGTGTTTTTCTCTTCTTCATTCCTACTATACTAAAAAAACATGGTATTAAAGTTGTATGATCCTCCATGAACTGTTTTGTCAAAACTCCATCATTGAGTATCTTAAAACAAAAAATGTGAAACTTTAATATTTTGAAGCTTCCAAATATGGTTTTGAAAAGGACATACTTGCTTTGCTTGCCATGAATTGTATATCAAGTTGATGATTATCCCTTCGATCTTGTCTAAGCTATTTCTCTCTCCAACTTTTCCAATATTTCTAAGTTGCTTTTCCCAATATTGTCTAGTGGAGCTCAACTTTTTTTTTTTATTTGGGGTAAAGTGAATTATTTTCTTGTAACAAGCTAATGCTTAGTATGCTTCATAGGAGAGTGTTAGACATATAAGAAACATCTGAAGATATCATCTTAGGATATTTTAGAGTATCTTAGATGATCTATAAGGGTTTATTTTGATTTGTTTCTTTATTTAGTTAGGATGTTTATAATAATAGGAATATCTACTAAGGTTCAAGTTAATTAGAATTACATTTATAGGTATATGTCATACCATCTATATGGGAATAAAGCCTCCTGTAATAATTTGTATTTATTATTGTCATCAGCTTATATAAAATGGACTCAGTTGCTTGGCCCAGACACATTTTTCAGCATCTCTTGCATCAATTTTTCTCTTTCAACAATAGGTATATCATATCATGATATAGCAATAAAATCTCCAGTAATTATTTGTATCAGCAATATAGCAATTTTTCTCTTTCAACAATACGTATATCATATCATGATATATCATATCATAGACTCTGTTATATAGTCCATACATACAATTTTCAGCATCTCTTCCACCTATTTTACCCTTTCAACAATAATAATTGACAAGATGGTGCACTAAGGGCTTACATAAAGTGTCATTTCATCCCTAGGAAGAATCAATTCTTGTGTTCAGCCTTGGGAACAAGGCTGATTTTTCAGGAAAAGTTACTCATCAAATGAATATTGTTTCATTAAGTTCAGTTGTGTATTTCAAAAATAGTTATTTTATAATGGTAGGCAGTTATTAAGTTTTATAGGAACTGTCATTGCACAAAATTGAAAAGGGCTGGAGTGGCCAAAAAAGTGTATTTAGAAGTTCTATGGATAGAGTTATTCTCTGTAGGAGCTGTTACAACTACAGGATAGCTTTTGCTGGAGTTTCTATTCAATTACTGTGCCTAACTATCTAGTTTCAGTACTAACATAATATCCCCTAGGATTTGGTTTTTGATTGAGCATAGTGACATCAGACAATTCATGCAGCTGACCTCTGTAACAGTTCTCCAAGTGGTCACACACAGTTAGAATACAATCAATGGAAATAGTAGCAGAATAGGGAAGATAATAGATGAATAAGAACATAGAAGGAATGTGACTGCAAACGAAGGATATATCAGTGTGATAAACCTTCAAATCTGCAAAAGTGTAAATTTAAGTATGTGTATGGAAGTTTGAACGTATAAGAAATACAATAGAAAGATATTTGGCATTTGAGAGGCCAATACTCTCCCAATTTCTCACTTCAGTCTTTTCTGTTCTGCTCCCCCACCCTCCGCAATAGCTTTTAATTCCTATTTACATTTCTCTCTCCTGTAACTAACCTCCTACAATTACGGTTCCCTTCTCATTAGTTAGTTGTTTTTCTTCCCTCTCCTTTTGTAAGGTTGTAAGTGTATTTGAAGGGTGTAATTTCTCCATGTTGTCCTTTTTCATTTTGGTCGTTGGGGTTTGTTACAACCTCACTCGTAGATCAAGCTTTCGCTGTTGCATTTTCTCCCAATTAGATACTTTGAAAATCCTCTAACAAAAACTTGTCATGATAGTTTGTTCTACATATCCTAATTGTTTAAAAATTTCATCAATCCCATTTGAAATAACATATCATCAAAGTATTATCTTGCTTTGACTGATTGGATGAAAACAATTAAACAAGCCTTTGCTGTGCCTATCATCCCAAGCCAAGATTAAAGAGAAAGTTCTGTAACATGGTGAACGCACAACACAAAACGGTATAAGACAGACGAATGATAGAATTGTGATAGATCCTAATAGCAATAATTGCCCATGTAACCATCTAGTAGGTTGATACGAGAATGACTTCCTTTTTAGAGCAAAACAATATTAGTTCACACTAGATAAAGAAAGACCCAGGGAAAAGTTTCAAGACTTGGAGATTACCGTCCATGGACTGCGAGAGCAGAAACACCAGTTTTCTCAATTCTTCTGGCCAATTCCACGGTGTCATGTGGTGATTTTAGGAGTCGGATCTTACAAGTTACGGGTGTGTTCAAATTCCTCCTTAATGTTGTTAAAATCTGGACTTTTAAAGAGAAAGGATTCAAACATGTTAAAGAAGCACAAACAGAAATAAAACAGATTATATACACTTACATCATGAATAAGCTCTGGTTTGGACAGCAGAGCAGCACCCATCCCACCACTCACAGAAAATGACCTCGGGCAACCCATGTTAATATCTATGGCAGCAACATCATTACACCTGCAGCAAAGCATGTAAAAATGGAAAAAGGAAAAAAGAACAAACACTTAAACAATAGCTTCTTCAGTACAGAAAATCTTGCATGCAATGATCCTGTATAGCAACTTTGGTGCACATAAGAAAACATAAATACTTCAAAATAGAATATTAAATCTGTTCAGTGGGTCTAATATTTGGAATTGGTTTGAGAGAGAAAAGATCTTCCAGCAAATCATTACTATGACTAAGATAGCAACATTTTAATCTACAAGTGAACAGGGTTTTCAGTTTTTAGTCTTATATATACTAAGATTAATTAAAAAATAATTAAAAACAATAACAACAACAACATCAGCCAACCCACATCTCACTGGATGGGTTTTTTACTACAGTGCATAACTGACCCCATTGGGAAATCGATCAATAAAAACTAAGTGCAGCACACAACTATTTCATACAGAGAAGAAAAAGCAAAAAGGTATACCAACTTCAGCGTAAAGAAGGAAACTAAATACACAATTAACTTACACTAATTGAGCAGCAGTTAGGGCTCTCACAGCATCAGATGTGCCCATTTGAAATACAACCCTATCCTTTTCTTCATCGCAGGTTCTAAACACAACACTTTCTGT
>Ga0099825_1010048_pt1 | contig 10512 bp, 7 predicted proteins | sample SiratroredBW_FD_76838 | JGI IMG/M metagenome (GOLD analysis project Ga0099825, IMG submission 76838) | Root nodule microbial communities of legume samples collected from California, USA - Siratro red BW | ecosystem: Host-associated > Plants > Roots > Nodule | place: USA: California | collected... | reverse complement strand
CCACGTAACGACAGCAAAAAAAAAAAAAAAAAAAGGACAACACACCACGGAAAAAAAAGAAAAAACCACCCCTCCCCCAACAAAAAAAAAAAAAAAAAAAACCTCAAAATCCCACAAGAACCCCGTCAAATCCAGAACCTGATACAGATCACAAACCTAAAACCTCGAAATTGTTATATTGTCGAAATATCAGACGTATTCATCATCGTGACACAAAAAAGCAACATATCTATGAATTAAAAAATGATAAAAGAAGAATTGAAAAAAAAAAAAAAAAAAGCGAGTGGTTGGTTACCTTGAAGGCGTGACGGGCCTTGCATCCCATAAGCTGGAGCGTGCTCTGAAGAACGGGGCGCGTGTAGCGAAAGGACTCTTTCTTCTGCGCGTCATCGACCACCACTATGTACAGTATCTTCCCCACCTCAGCCATCGCACCTGCAGATTGTTCATCCATTCAAAACACAACGAAAACAAAAGACAACGAAAAACAAATGTGCCCGACATTTATGCGATCGGGCCCACAGGAAAGGAACTTAACAGCAACGCAAAAGAGAAAAACCGTGGAGGCGACAACAACGACAATGTCGATGAAACGATACAAGGTTATTGCAAAGGAAGCTTAGGGCAAGGATTTTCCTCGGCCATTGTTTGACGATGAATGGATTGAACGGTGCGGCATTCTGGTATGTCCAATTCACTCTCGCCTCCCTTATTCTAACGATACCACTCTCTTTCTAATTTCAATTTAAATAGCAGATCCAGGTTTCACAAATGACCGATTTGCCCTCCTTCCTTCCGCGAATTTCTTTTGCCGCGTTATTATTATTATTATTTGTTACTATTATTATATTATTATTATTATTATTATTTGGAATCTCACTCAGTATCACCTATATTTCATGTTCAATTACATCAATGGTCCTATCCCACGTTCGTTATATCAATCACCTCTTTTCTAACTATTAAAGAAATCGCCTATATTATTCATATTAAAATAATATATTATATAGTTTAACTTTTGTTCCTACCTCGCTGCTTAAGTAACGTTTATCTTCGTCTTCTAGATATTTTTCGTTCTAGGGTTCTTATTATCATACTTACAAAGTAAAAGGTTTAATGTTTTTATATGGTCTAAAGCTTATATATGTTTGTTTATGGAAAAGTGGAGGGTAAACTTCTTAATATTTAGATTTGACTGAAATATGACTAAATGGAAGTTTAGGTATAAAAAATCCTCTTACACTCAGTTTTAAGATAATATATAATAATAAGAAGATTTAAGAAGAAAAATAAGAAAATATGTATATTATATATTTTTGGAATTTCATTTAAAACTAAACAACAAAAATTAATCAATTATGAAAATTTAATTAACGCATTTTATTCAAATTACAATATAGGTCTAAAGTTACAAGTTATGATGGTTTTAAAGCGTCACATGACATACTAACTACTTATCAATTACATTATTATAATATACTAATCACTTATCAATTACGTCTATGTAATAATTATACGTTTAACTATGTAATAGTTATGTGACATACTAACCAACTTATCATTCTTAGGTGGTACATGAGGGTGAGTTAGAAATAAAAAGACTTGTCTAGTTGGAGTTGGGATTTAAGGATTTTAATGTTAAATGAAAATAAATTAACAAATCTAGATTATTTTATGCGTGTTGTTACGATTGATCGTTAGTTTGGAGCGATGATTGGTCGTTAGGTGACAGTTTTACAGTAAAAGTATTTTGATTCAGGTGAGGTGAGGTGATTGTGGGTAGTTTCTGTTTTAGGTAACACATGGTCTTGGCTTCCATTGATTACTGTCCGTTTTGTTAATTGTTTGGGTGTGAATATATCTTGATTAGATTGAATGAAAAGGGTTAAGAATTACTTTTCAGAGTTTAAATTGTTTGGGTGTAAATATATCTTGATCTAGATTGAATAAAAAGGGTTAAGAATTACTTTTCAGAGTTTACTGTTTTGGTGGATGAAAAAAAGTAAAGGTCTAGAGTTTGTTGTGGTGAGTGAAAAGGGTAAATATCTGGTGTGAAGATAAAAAACACTACTTCTTGGTATAACATTACATATAGTTAAATATATAGTTATTATTCTTAAATTTAATAATTTATATAATTAAGAAATTAATTTATTTGCTTTAAATTTTATTAATTTCTTAATATCTTTAAAATTATTTTATCATGAAACAAAATATTACATATATTAATAAAATTAAAATACTTAAAATATTAATAAATGAAGAAAAAATAGTTAAATTTTATTTTTATGTAAAATGTAATATTTTTAGCTATAAGTTAATAAATATAATTCAATAAAAAAAACTTGTATAAAAAAATAGATAATGGGCTGTATATTAACAATATAAAAATGATTTTATACTAGTATCATTTAATAATAAAACAGTATATTTTTACAATGAATATCTTAAACATTATATTAACAATATATTTTTTATTTAATGACAATGTAAACTTTGTTATAAAAATCATACTCACTAAATAAGATTCAAATATTCAATCTTTATTCTTCAAAAGGAAAAATTGCTTATAATATAAATAATAAAATCCAAACCTGTTTTCTTGAATGTTCTTTTATTTTTTTACTATCATTTTTTTAATAATCTATTATCTATGTTTGAAGCATATTACTTTAAGAACTAGAAGAAGTTGACTCAGTAAATCTAACAAAAATAATAAAGAAACGGTTCTTATATGTCTGCGTTTGTCAAAAGAAGAATGAACCTTTTTCTCTGTAGGTTAGGTAGCACTGCTAATAAAACGCAACGTTTCAACCTATTGCCCTCTTTTCCTTATTTTAATGTATTATTTCAAGTGGGGTTGGCTTAAGCATAATGAAACTCAAGTTTTAGATTCCAGAACTATTTACTTTTATAAAATAAAGAAGACTGTGTTTGAAGAAAGGATTCATCCATCATTATAAGGTTTTATTTTTATATTTTACTTTTATAATTAGCTAAATTTAAATTATTTGCTTTAGTTAAATAATTTGATTTATTATATTTGATTAAAAACTTTAAATTATATATTTAACTATAATATAATTTAATTATTAATTTGGTTTTTTAAATGATATGTTTTCTTATTTAAAATATAATTAATATAGCTCACTTAAAATACACAAGTAAATTATAATAATAAAAAAACCATGGAACCATTTTTCTATATTTTTTCTTGAATCTACTTAAACTTTATAGAAACCAGACTAAATATTAAAATTTCAAATTACTTTTTTAAATATGAACTAAAACTCATGTAGCCTTTTGAGAAGATGAGAATGGAGAAAGTCAAATTTATTCAGTAGCAGATCCATTGTCATAGTTTAGATCTCTATTAATGACCGAACCTGTTTTAATATTATTTTAATGTATTATTTTTTTTATTATTTTTACCATTGTATATTTTATCAATCTATAAACAGATTTGTCTTAGATAAAACATTTCATAAACAGAAAATAAATAAAAGAAGATAATTTTTTTTACAAATTGAACTTAATAATAAGAATAAAAGATAAAATAAATATTTATAAATTAATTTTAAAAAGTATCTCTTAAAAAAATGAATATAAATTCTTTTCTATAAATTAATTTATCCCAACTCCGTGTTTGTAAGTCTAACTTATAAATAATTTAGATTTTATATATCTCCGCATTCACCAAATAGAATTATTGGCAAAATTTATTTGACTATAAAAAAAATATCCCATTTGAAAGAAATTTATTTATTTTTCTTTATTTATAGATTTTGATAACCATTTAAACATGCAGTTGATTTTGACAGTGGATAGGATCCTTGCGTCTTATTTCTTGCATGCTTTGTCATATTCTATACTTTTTTATTTGTTAGTGTTAGAACATGGACTTTGAACGAGCAAGAGAGAAAGATCAGTCTATTACATAGGATGAGATAAAAAGAAATATAATATAAATGTATTCATATTCAGCATATTTAAAATAAAAATTTTAAAATATGATTCCATCTAATTAGGAAAACAATAGTGAAAACAAAAGAATATGTTAATTAATCATTTGTCACTTATAGATTTTGTTTAATAAAATATACTTATCATTAGAATACATTTTTATGTATATAGAGTGGAAATACATAAATTTTATTTATAAAATTGAAAATATGTTAATTATATATAAAATTAATATTGTTTTAAAATATGAAAGGTGATTTGAATGAGTTGGAAGTATGAAAGTTTTGTTAATTTCTTTTTTTTTTTGTTAACATTACTATTAAATTGTACATTGTTTAAGTTATGAGTCACTAAATGATGTTGAACTTATGTGTAATAATTATAATCACCATTCACTATCACTCAATGCTAATATGGACCCTCATTTCTAAATTTATCTATCTAACTATTATAATTTGATGTTTTACCTTTGAATTTTGAAAAGTCAAACAAGTAAATGTATAGTTAATTAATCTCATATGTGCTCATATACTTGACCATTAGAAAGACTTGTTCAAATATTGATACATTTTATCCCTATTAGGATGAATACTCAACTTGTTATATAATAGATCCTGTAAGGAAATTTTTGGTTAGATAAATAGAGAACAAATTTATGATATGTCTCAAATGGCCAACCAATTGTTTCTCTCTATCATAATAAAGAATTATGAATGCAATAAACATGTTGCAACTAATGTGATAAAAAAAAACACTATTATACCCACATTCAGATTTATGGAGGCTTCAATTATAACTCTTCATAAAGATTGTTTGAATTGTCCTTCAACTTAATGCATAAAGAACCAAATTAGCCTAAAAAAACAATAGTCAATTGGAAATTATGATCTCTTAAGAACTTTATCCATCATCTCTTACTCATATTCAATTATTTTTTATCAAACAAATATTTCATATTCTCACAATGACTAAATACATCAATCTTAACACAATACATATAATATATCAAAGTTTTTAGCTAAAAAACTATTGATGTAAATTCTAGAGCATGGATAATTCCTCTCCTAAATTTTTAATTGATGAGAAACCTAAATTATTAATTTCTTATTCTTCATCAACACACAACCAAGATCCTAACATGAGGTATTACAATAAAACTCAAAAAATTTACCTCAATAAGTAAAAATCAATATAAATGCATTGATTGAGCTATGTTTTAACTCAAGAAACTTGTACTTATAGTGTCAATCTAAACATAAATTTGGTTTTTACATGTTAATTAGGTTAGTAAACTTTTTAAGACATTTAAACTGACAAAAATACAAAAACTCTTAATGCAGTAAAAATCTGTCTCAAAAATTCAACCTCTAACATTTTCTTCAAACTACTTAAATCTATTTATTATGCATGTTGAATAATATTATCTATTCCTAAATTATTTATTATGCATGTCCAATAATATTATCTATTCCTAAATTAGATCTTTCATAAATTCTTTTTAAAGAGAATATAAATAATTTATATTTTTAAAAAGACAAATCCTAGTTAAAGAAAATAATAAATTATTTATAAATATATTTATAATTCATTATTGATTTTCCTAATAAGTTATATATCAATTTTGGTGAGAAATAAATGCTAATTCATTTTTATTTATTTCTTTTTGAAATTACATTAGTGTCACATGAGATTGCAATCCAATCAAATTTAATTCTCTTGAGAGACTACAAGAGAGTGAAACTAATGAGATACCATTCACGGGTTGAAGGTTAAAAGTTCACAATCCCACATTACTTACATAAATAACATTGGTCCAGAAGAGTGAAAATATTAAATAATATACTGAAGAAAGGACATATATGTAAAAGTAGTCTTCTGAAGAGACAATATTTTTAGTTTGATTGTTTGTCATTATTGAAAAATTTAATATATAGTATTATTATATGTAATAATAATTTATATATATATATGACTTTATATTCTAATTCTATTAAATGCACGTAAATGAAAAATGAAATTGTGAATATGGTTTGATGTAATTAAGACAGAAAACAGTGGGCATATAACAGATGTTGGAAGGTTGTGATATTAGAAAAAGAGAATGTTGCAGCAACTGCACCGTCAGCAGCCTAAACGACACACGTGTGCATCAACACTGTAAAATGGTAACACGTGGGATAAGTAACAGAACTCGGTCCCAGAGACTAACACGCAAACATTTTTGATACTCATGACGCTTTCATTCTAAATTCCAAATTGCATTCTTACTGTTATATGATAAGTTTCAATTCAACATGATATGAACCAATTTATTTATTTTAGGATATTTTTATGTTTGAATTTATTTAAATATAATTTTTTTTGTTTAATATTAAAAGTTTTAATTAAATTTTATGTATTTTAAATCTATTATTTACTAAAGATATTTGTTCAATTATATATTTAAAATGTTTTTTTAATTTGATTTTATCATTACTAGAATTGTATAACCAAGGATGAGAGTATGTTAACAACAAAATCAAATCATATTTAAAAAAAAGTGAAAATAAAACAATTTAAATATCAACTAGGAAAAACTTTTAAATAATTTATTTATAAAGGAACTTTTTTCCATATTCCTTGCTTTAAGTTGTAGGCAATGCTACTTTAAATATTATTACTTTATTACTTTAAACAAGGAAGCAAAAGAAAAAAGAGAATAGGAAAGGAATCAATGGCTGCCATTTTAAAAAACTAATAATGAAACTTTCTCATTTCTTCTTTTAGTTTTAAGTGGAAAGACTTGTCTCTTAGATTGATGAGAAGCCCTAAGGGTCTATATATAATGAAAACAAAAAAGAAAAAGAAGGTACATAGTTTTAAATTTTTTCAATTTTGTTTGTCTTTTAAATATATAAATATCAGTTTCTTTAAAATATTTTTTTTTACCATTTTTGTATGGATCAAAATTCCGGTATTTCTAAAACTAGGAACTAAATCCAATGGTTTAAAAATAACTAATAAAAAAATATTTTTGTAGACAAACAATTTATTATCTTCTTATTTATATAAATATTGTATATGTATACATTTGATTTTCTTGGAACATGTGAAAATTTTCACACATTGTCCCACGTTCAACACTATTGATGAGTGAATTTTTTTTTTAATAAAATTTAGAATCAATTATAATACAGATTAACAAAATTAAAATTTAAATCTGATTCAATCTTAAAATTCTCCAATTACAAAATAAAATTTGTATCCACTTATATTAAACTTTTGAAGTAATGAAACTAAATTAAAAGATCAACTTCTATTTTTATTATTGTTATTATAACAATTTTATGATGAAATTGCTCTCGTAAGGAGAGAGTGTTTACTTGACTTTGTTATATGATTTGAGATTGTGTTAAGGCTTCCCAGGATTGATTTGAATCTTAAAGTTGATTAATTGTTTCCTCTTAAAAAATAAAATTAGGTACATAGCTACCTTGTTGAAATCTCTTCCATACAAATAATTAATTAATTTGAAACAGTAGAAAATGAAAACAGACATTCATTAAAATTAATTAAATCAAGTTAGCGTTAGTCACGGTTAAATAAAATAAAAGAACATATGCTTCTGAACTTTTTGATAGATGAGTCATGGACACAATTATATTTATCAATAAAAAAATATTATTTATTATTTACGTTATTAACTTTTATATACAGTGTAGAGACGTGACGTGCTTTTAGGATCGTCCCGAAAGAGAAATTTGTTAATTTTAATTGAAGAATATACATTTGTGAATATGATGGCTAAAACAAAAAGTGCATTTCGACGACCAAGAACAAAAACACAGAAGAAAAAGCTTCAAAAGTGCGTCTTCATATAATTATTATCCGCCATTGGTTGATACGGAATTTATTCTAAGCTGAATTAGTACCCTTCCCATTTGGCAAATCCAAATTTGCATTATTTAAGAATGTTTCCATTGCTGAACAAATACACCTAAAATAGGTGGAACATGGACGAGGATTTTCCCTAATTATTGACAAAAAAACAGAAAAAATCTATAATAAAATTGTAGAATCGATAGTACAATAAAAAGTAAATGTATTTCTCTCTTTTGTTTATATGGAATGATATACCTATTTATTGCATGCATATGAATATGAATATAATATATAGAAGATTTGATATGTTGTAATATAGAAAAAAAGAAGTGAAGAACATCACGCGGCAAAAAAAGTGAAAGTGCAAGAAGAAAAGAAAATGGAAAATGGAAAGAGGTGTATATAATATGGTGTAGGGAAATGCAACAATGGGAGCCATGAAAGAGGAATTTGATGCTGTGTATATGCTTGAATGGTGCGTTTGGAAATTTTGATTTAGATGCATTTTTGTGTGTTTAGGGTTTGATTCAAGAAAAGAAAGCATCTATCACTTATATGATGGGATGCCTAAGTACTTCAAAGTGGGGCTATTCCTAAACCCTAATATCATTGCTACTTCATTTCTCCACCATCTAGAGTTTTTTATTTTTAAAGTTAAGTTCTCAAATAATGGATACAAAAATTCAAAAAAAATCATAAATTTGCAAATTATTTATGCTTTCTATTTATAGCACAATTAAGAAAAATAAAAATGTAATTAACACGATAAATCAAGTATTTTAATACACTTCAGATAGTAATGTTAAATCAATTAATTTATGTTAAGAAATTACTATGAATTTCTTTGAAAGAAATTTGAACAAACATATCCTCTATTAATTTTAAAATAAAATGTACATAGTGAGAACACAAAGTTTAATAATAAAAGAAATAATTGGTTATTGAATTAAATTTGGAATTTGTTGGAAAGAGAAACGCGCATACAGATAGATACTTTATAGCAACGATGATAAAGGGTCAACAATCACAAAAGTCCGTTTCACATTAGTGAGTTCCGTTATATTCAATGCTTTTTTTTTTAATATTTTATGTACGATTCAACTTTTTTATTTCTGATTAAGGGTTTCTTTAAATAAAGATCTATCATTCAATATTTAAAAAAATAAATTTAAAATAAATTTATTTTTATTTGATTTAAATGAGAATCCTTTTATGTGCATCGAAAGTGAAAGTGTTTGAGCCAGAAATAATCACTTTAAACTTGAAATTTTTTAATATATTATGTTCGTATGAAAGGGCGTTATCTCACATGCAAACATGGGTAGAGCATATTCACGAACAAGTCAATGACGTTGAGTTCAAAGGAAAGAAAATAAAACCAACTATTCCTTATGAATTATAGTCCTTCACTACAAAATACATTATTATTATCATTATTGTTAGCTCACCACCCTTATCAAACTCAACCATTTTTTCATAACTTTTCTACTTTTAATAAATAGTAATAAATATATCTTCGTTAAAAATAGGAACAAACAAAAAAGTGCTTATAATTTTGTATTTTCTTTTGCAACCCATCTTAATGGTCAAAATAAATTTTCAAAATTTTTCTTACATACTAACTTATATTTTTATCATAAATAATTATTGTTATATCAATGATGAAGTAAATTGATATTAGAGTTGAATAAAGTGATGATTAGAAGATGATAGAAAAGAGGAAACATATGATTGTGAGGAGTGTGAAGATGGGACAGAGAGAAATGAATGCACCAATAATGGAATCTGGGCTGATAAGAGGACTATTAGTACCTTTCACAAACCCACAAACACTTTTCACGTTCACAATATCTAATTGGGCCTACCAACTAACTAACTTGTGTTTGTATGAGGACTCTAAATTCATTCATTTATTTTTAAATTATTTAAAATGTTGTGTAAAATGGTATCTGAATATGAATTTAGAAAAAAAGAATTTTAAAAATTTATTAAATTGTAGAATTTTAAGCTTCGAAATTAGAAACTTTTTTGTCTTTTTTTTGGTCTCTAACTCTTGTGCTTCTTTACTAATCTTTTCTCTTTATTTTATTCTCTCTCTTATTTTATTTATTTATTTTCCTCAATTTGATCTCTATTATCTGACAATGCTGGTGTAAAAATATCAATATTTATATTTTTATTTCTTAAACAAAAATTTAGCTGTAACAACCTAGAAAATTTATCATCTGAGTAGAAGTGGTAAAAGTGGAATGAACATTTGATTATTATATTATTATACTAACACGTATTTATAGAAAAAGTTAGTAATCAAGTCTCATTTTCACTTGAGCCACCATCTCTCTAAAACCTCTGACCTCCCTCTTCTCTGACTTCTCTCTAAGACTTCGCGTCTGTCTTCCATCAGTTTCTCGAGCGGAGCCCACCATTGGACTCGTGACGGAGAACAGAGCAAGTCTATCCGATCAGAATCTCCAATAGAGTAAGTTCGTTTTCTGTCCCTTCTCTTAGAGTCAGTTTTAGGTTTTCGCTTTCCTCTGTTTACTGAGCTTGCATGTGGACTCTGAGCATCAGACGGTGGCTCTGTGAGCTCAGCTTCATAGTCTGTTAGTCTGATCGTTGATTAGAGGTCCTTTAATGCAGATTCGAGTTCCTGAGGACCATAGGCTATTGGGATTGTTATAGAGAATT
>Ga0099825_1010047_pt1 | contig 10512 bp, 6 predicted proteins | sample SiratroredBW_FD_76838 | JGI IMG/M metagenome (GOLD analysis project Ga0099825, IMG submission 76838) | Root nodule microbial communities of legume samples collected from California, USA - Siratro red BW | ecosystem: Host-associated > Plants > Roots > Nodule | place: USA: California | collected... | reverse complement strand
TTGGAGTAGTCAAACTTGTCCAAAACATACAATCATGTTTTACTATGAACGTACTTGGTTTTATAATCTTTGAATAAACTCATTATTTTGAATAAATTTATGCTATAAAATAAAAAATTCTATCATATACTTTTGTTTGTATGATCCTTGTTTTTTTTCTAATCATTGTTGTTTATACATATATCTCCTTAATTATGATAAAATTCTTTTATTTTGACTAATTACTATAACAACAAATTTAATTTTTTAATAATAATATATAAATATATATATATATATATATATATATATATATATATATATATATATATAGTGGGTGTGTGGGTGTGGATTTTATCAATTAGTTCATATTATATTACTATTTTTTTTTCATAATCTATTTTATCAACACTTCTTTTAAATGATAAAAACTTTAAAATATATATCGAATTTTTTCATTTAATGAATTATATGGTTTATGGTTTAGAAAATATATTGTAAATATTATATGAGGGTATATTTAAGTTTCCTATTTTCAGGGTTGTTTCAATTTCATAAACCAATTTTTTTAAAATATTTTTATAAATATATAAATTAATGATTAAATTTATGAGAAGATTTATTAATGAAATTATATGTCGTGTTTATAATATAAAAATATGATTTAATTGTCTAAACTAATGAACAACAATATTAAAAAACAATTAAAAGATGTTTTTTGTCTGCTTCTTTTGTTTTCTTCAAGTGTTTAGAGGACAATAAAAATAAATTAAAAAGATAGAAACAATATGAAATCTTTTTTTTTTTTCTGAAATACGCGTTGAATTAGTGGATACATTTTAAATAATATGACAAAATAGTAATGCACCAAGATGTTGAACTTAAGTCCATTTCATTTTTTACTTTAAGTAGTGTGAAGAAATAGCAATATTAACCACATCAGTCATGTAAAAAAATGGCATCCACATAAATTCAATAAAAAGTTTTAAAATGTAATTGTTAATAGTATAATTTCACCATGTTGATATATAATCAATTGTGCTTAATATCATTCATAATATTGTAATGTATTAGAATTGTTATTAAAATAAACACATTTTGTAAATATAGTTGTACATGAAGATGTTAAAATTGAAGGTGTTGAAGATTCTGTATTGGGGACTCGGAACGATAACAGTAATGAAGATTCAAATAGAAGTCAAGAAATGCCTCGTGCTAGTGTCATGATAAAGCTTATTCTCACTATGGTTTGGAGGAATCTTTTAAGAAACCCTAATACCTATGCAAGTGTTTCGGGTCTTGTTTGGTCTCTCATATTTTTTAGGTATTTCTTCTATCTCTTTAATTGCTTTCTAATGTGTCTTTCTACATTGATGTATGGAAATCACACCCAAAGGTTAAAAAAATACATATTGTTAATAGTATATTATATATACCATTCATCAATCATGGTTGCTTGTGAGCAGATGGAATATCAAAACGCCATCTATAATAAAAGGATCCATAGAAATAATTTCTATTGCTGGGTTGGGAATGGCCATGTTCAGTTTAGGTAAGTCTTATTTCAACCTTCTTTTTCAGACTTAATATCAAATGGTTTTAAGGTGAAATTTAACACAGGACAAGTTTTAGAAATATAGTAGTTTCTTAGTAAATTAATACATATCAAAATAATTGAAGTGTGTATGAATTCAATTTCCGTTTTGATTATTTGTTTATGATAATAAGTTTAATGTGTGTGTCTATGGCCATCTTTGCTTTACTTAATTAATCAGGTTTATCCATGGCATTACAACCTAAAATCATTAATTGTGGAAAAGCTCCAGCTATAATTTCAATGGTAGTTAAGTTCTTGGTTGGTCCAATAGTGATGCTTGCAACCTCTAAAGTCATGAATATAAATGGAGTTCTTTTAAGGATTGCAGTTGTTCAGGTGAAAGAAGACTTACTTGTGAATTCTTGAAATTAATAAGATTGAATTATTATTATTTTATTATTATTATTATTATTTTATTGTTATTTTATTATTATTATTATTATTATTATTATTATTATTATTATTATTATTATATATTCAAATTCTATAATATAGCTATTTGTGACATCATGGTGTAATTTTGTAGGCATCCCTTCCAGAAGCTATTGTTCCCTTTGTTTATGCCAAAGAATATAATCTCCATGAAGGCATACTCAGCACAGCGTAAGTGTGTGAATTTATTTATACTAAAATTATAGTATTCATCAATGGATTAAAAGAACTTATAAATGAATTTAAAAAATTTTGCAGGGTTATCTTCGGAATGGTGATTGCATTGCCTGTAACAATAATCTACTACATGATTCTTGGACTCTAAGACTTTTCTTTGAAAAATACCTATGTGTAGTAACATTTGAAGTAGTGTTATCAAATGAGAAAAAAAAAAACTTTATTAATTTTATAGAAATAATAAATCTCAGTGATAGGTGGGTTGAATTGTATTTCACAACCTATTTTAAGAGATAAAAAATTTGTTTCAAACAATATAAGTTTATAGGTAGGTTGAATTGTATTTCACAACCTATTTTAAGAGATAAAAAATTTGTTTCAAAAAATATAAGTTTGTAAGATTGTTTAGTAATCTCCCATAAAACCTGTTTATGCATGTATAAGAAATTGTTTATAATGAAGTCATAGAATTCGCAAATTAAGTGTTATTAAATAACATCAACGACAATAGGAGAGATTGTTTTTTTTTTTAAAATACAGAGGATTTACTTCAGTTTACCATTAATTATGACGTTTTGTTTAACTATAATTGATAATTTCAAAAACAAAAACAAAAATACAAAAGTAATAAATTATTGCAAGTAATAAAAATAGTTAATGAATATCATTTTTAAAAAAAAGGGAAAGAATTAAAGTTTGAGAATTTTAATTATTTTTGAAATTTTTGTAAGTTATGGTTAAGGAAATGTTGAATTGAATTAATTTAATTGAACCAGCAATTCGTCATTAGCAACTTAAGCTACCTAAACTTGAATCATAAAACACCATAAACAAATGCCCTAGTCCTAAGTATTGCAAAAAAGTTTAAAAGAATCTTAAAGTGTTTGACTTCTATATTTCTTTTAAAGTGATTCAAGTCTAAATTATCTAGTTAGCAATAAGAAACAGAACAACTTCACGTAAATGTATTTTTTTTATCCTCAAAGATTGGAAATTAAGACAACAATACAAGATTCGACTACTCAGATTTATTCCATAGTGATCCCTAGTTATGTGTGTGACACTTAAGTTTCTTAAAATATTCTTATATATTTTCTATCTACACAAAAACCTAATTATCTTATACCCTTTACTTTCAAGTAATCTACCTCATGACAAAATAAATTTTACTCTTATTATTTTGACTTACTTATAAATGCATTTTATACATTATGAGTTAAATCATAAAACTAATGTTTTTTTTTTCTTTCAATATTAAATATTTAATGGGATCCCAACCATAACAGGGATTTTTTTGTAATAATGGATCTTTATCAATATTAAATATTTAGTAATAAATCTCATTTTTACTCTTTATTGTCATAATGATGTTATAATAACTTTGAATTAATGATTCTTTTAACAAGACAACAATAGAAGCATAACAATATGATCAAATATAGCAAAGTAGATTTTTAAAAATTGAAAGATACAAAGTAGAACAAAAATTTAAAGACAAATTGAGATAGGAAAAGATGAGAGGAACTTGAGAGATGGAAAAACTTTGGTGTGCCACTTGAATCGAAGAGATTTCTCTATCTTCAAGACAAACTTCATGTAAAATTTTCACTTCACTTCTGAGTATATCACTCTTACAAAATGTATGTTACAAACTTACAAGTTTATATATTCAAAAGTGAAGTCATTTAAAGCCTAAGTCATTCGAAACTCTTCAATCTAATTATATTTAAATGAACTCAAAACAAAATTCTAATTCTAGAATTCCTTGTCCTCTTGAAAGAAAATAAATAAATAAATAAATATATATATATATATATATATATATATATATATATAAATTTCAAAATTTAAAAGAAAAAATCGAAAGATCTACTTGATTGAATTTGGATAGTGCATTTCATGCTTGCCATGTTTCCCATGTCTTCATTTGAACATGCTTTCCATGTCTCTCTTGGATCTTCCTTTGGTCAAGTTTGAAATATTTCAATAGGGCTTCAATTTGGACCCACATGATGCTTTCTTCTTCTTTCCTTCTTGCATTCTTTTATCTTATGTTGGCCACTCCATATACATTTACATGCCTTGAGAAAATCCAACTAATCCTATTTTAAACATTATTAAATGCACCTAAATTTAAAAAAAAATATATATATATCATAAGAATTACAAGTCTAAAGAATATAAAATAAAGAAAAAAAGTCTTTTGTTGAGTAAAAATATATTGTATTGTCATGTTTCTACTTTTCCTTTTAATAATTATATATTCTTACTAATTTTCTTTATTTATGCACTCATCAAAAGTGAACTTTTGTTCATATTATGTCATTCTTAGAGAGAATTTGGAAAAATAATTAAAATCTTCTGCTGTGATAATGTTAAGAACATTTTCTGTTGAGCTTTCTCTTTCTATCCTTATTGTCCTCAACATAACAACAAAATGACATTGCAAAGACGAATATACGTCATATTGAAATTGGAGGCTCTCTACTTTTGACTACAAATGTTTTTGCACATGATTGGGGAGACCAACCTGAAATATCACATCTTTTCAACTTGTTACTGACACCAAACTATAATTTCTAGGATGCTGTTTCCGACCCTTTGTATTTTTCAGAGAATATAATCTCTGGAAAATACTTGAAGTGTAATAGATAAGTTGATGGTGACTTTATCATAGAAAGATGAATACCAGGAAATCGTTAATGCCATAGAAGCCCAATATCAGTTTTTGTTCTCGGTTACAACAAAATGCAGCTTTAGCTCCTATAAAAGTCAAAGGAAAAAACAGTTATAGTGAGGAATCCACCAAATCATTCATGTACAGTTGGTGTTCCAAGTTTCTAAGAGCAGTAGCTGCCAAGTGGAATAGGGAGACCCATATATCCAAGTACATCTCTTGATCAATGATATATTGTAGCCGACACATCACTATGAGCACCCAAGATGGTTAGACAAGAATCTAGAAACAAGAAAAAGAACCAAAATGTTTTCTTACTGTGCCATACAACGGCATTTAATGTAGAGTTAGACAGATTCTGCCCCATAATGTACATCATGTGTGCTGCCATTTTCTTTGCTGAGTTTAGATTTTGGTAAAATGGAAGCCTGTCGAGGTGATGGCTTGTTTGATGGTTGCCTCAGATTAAGGTAAGTGTACATAGACATACCAGCAATAGCTGTGAATGCGCCACAGATACTGATTTTGCCAGGATTGGATCCAAAGAGATAATAATTTCCTAGAAGGAGGACACAGGTCTTGAATTGTCCAAGGACAACGTGGGAGATGGCAGATGTAGCCCTGTAATTCAGGGTTAAAGAGAAAATATATGAAAAGGCCAACCCTTTAGAAGATTAGTAGGCCACAGTACATTCAGCCAAACAAAAGCAAGATGACAATAACGTTCTGAATGTTGCAAAGAAATATCATCCAAAAAACATAGCACTCAAATGCAAGTGGTGAATGAATAGATCAAATTTGCTACACCAAAATTCATAGTAAAGAATCCATACTAATATTGTCACAATTTTAGAGAAACATATATACAAGTTTTGACAATCGATTCTTGTATGTGAACCTGGCCATAGAGTTCAATGTTAGTAATTTAATTTTAGCACATAATTAGGCAATGTCATCTAGTACAAACTTAAGTCAAAAGCAAATGTGCCATCCCTAGTACTTTTCAGGTTCAAAGAGTACTTCAGACATTGGAAATGGATTAGTAATCTTTAGTACTAGTAAAGTATGCAAATTCCAAAAATACTTTAGGTCAATGGGATCCCAACAATAACAGGGATTCAGACTCTTGACTTCAATTGATGGTCAAAAGCTAACGGTTCCGCAAGAAGTGACAGAACCGAGAAGAATGCAAAGAATATATCAAATGCATCTCAGGGTTTCTGGCTCCACTCAACTAATAAAGCTAATTAATTGTAAACCCCTCCTCCCCCCCAAAAAAAATCTATTTTTTCTTCTAGTTAAACTAGAGAGAAGCAGAAGTGGGATAGAACAAAAGTGTCCACTTTATGCCTGGCCACTTGGAGGTCAGTTCATTCTTAACGCAAACTTCAGCAATAGTTCTACAGTCTTACAATCTAGACAGCCAGTAAAATAATGGTGTCCTATAAATTCAACAGAAAATATTCCATGTACTCAACAAGAAATTGAAATATCTTTTCAAACAAAATTATTCAACAACTAGAAATCTTACGTACCCAAGTGCTAAAGCACCAGACCACTGAAGCAAGAATCCAAGGACAGCTGATGCAAAAATCACCAAAATATTGCTTAAGTTCCAGTCAAAGGAGAGAACACCAGGTGGGTCTAAGCAAGGTAACATAGCAGCCAGGAAAATCAAAGTAATGGGTGTGGTTTTCCACATTAGTCTGTTTGATCAATCCACAAATTAGACAAGATAGAAAGAAATTCTCTTACGCAAATCCAAACTAAGAATTAAGAAGGGAGATGAAGAGAAAAATTATGAAAGATGTAATTACTCACGACAAAGCAGTCCAGTTCTCTTGTTGCTGCAGTCTAGACCACAGGATTTTGTTTACAGCACTGGGAACAATCCATGCCAATGCTACACAAGCACCAAATACATGGAACTGCAGATCAGTCACAGTTGCCACAGCAACACCAATAGATACCACCGTTAATGCTAATGCCTGAAAGGTTTGAAATTTTCTGGTAAGCATTTAAACCTAAAATATTACAAAAGTTCCCAGAGGAAACAAGGTGAAACTTTGCTCCAGAATATAGATTGTACATATCACTAGTAGCAAGAAAGTATAGGCCGACTAAATCAAGCAAAGATTTTAGATAGGATGATGATAATAAGGATTCCAAAAACAATACTCCCTTCGGCCCTTTACATAAGAAACAAATGAGCATATTTTTACCTAATTATAAGAAATATCGACCCATTTTAAGATGTATATCCTTAATTTATTGTGAAATCTATTAATGAGATGCTCACACATTCTCCATGCAAATGGATGCATGTATTGACTTATTAACAATACAAGTTACTAATTGGTATAAAGAAATTATCCCTTGAGTCACTAAATATTACAACTAGGTACTTTCTATTGGTATTTTTGGTTAAACATCGGGTATTAGCTAAAACTAACTAATTTAACTAGTTTTACTGGTTGATGAATTAGTTATTTGTTTTTTTCATATAAAAGACCGGAGAGAGTATAATACAATCTAATAAATAAAAAGCATTATTATATGGTCCTAGTGGCTAGAACCCTTTAGCAACCACTATTTTGAACGGCTTACATAGGACTTCGGATACACATATCATATCATGTCACACGTGAAATAAAATAACATTAAATATACTCAGATTAAGTTATCTTCCACAAAGATGCAGGTGGAAAATAGGTGCTAGGATAAAGGAGGGTGCTTGCTAGCTAGACTTGCTTCATAAATAGGTCTCACACTTTGCCTCGTGGAATGATAGCATCAGGAACTTGATGCATGTTGCTTTAATTAAAAAAGTCCTCTGTACAAAATTAGTCCATATTTCTTCTATTTTTATTACATACAAGCTCGTATTTGGTATTCCTGCTAGACCCATATATTCCTACTTATCTTTTCCTTAAGAGAAATAAATGCAAAACCAAAGTGAGTGCATATACCTTTGGGAAAGAAACTTTCTTCCCATACAATACAAATTCTGCCAAAACTATTGATGGTGTCACTGCAATCTTTGCCATCTGATAGAAACCAATGCTGAAGGTATAGAAATTAAATTAACAGTATAAGAAAATACTTGAATCAAAATAGGAATAGTTGGTTACCTATTATACTTCAAGCTGACATTAGCAAAGCCCGTGGACAGAGACATAACAAATCCTAGAGTAAATAAAGTAGACAGTGGAGTTGATTTTGAGGAAGGAGAGGCCGGAAGGAGAGAAAATGCTTTTAGTAATGCCATGAAGAACCAGCTCACTACATAGTGAATCAATGTAAGAAGTATAGGAAATTTGAATTGAACAGTTTGAAGCACCTAAACAAAACAAGAAAAACCCAAGAAAGTCAGCAAATAAAAACCATGATACATTGAAATTTGAAAACAGAACACAACTCAAACCAGATATAGGGGGAAATAAGAGTAAACAAACCATTTTGTTCATGAAAATAATACCAACTGCAACCAGAAAATTGAAGGAAAGTGCAACAGCTGGACCACATATGCGCTGCTGGTGACGCTTTGCACCTTCAGAGGAACGGAATTGATTAAAAAGAGAAGCTCTCACATCTTCTAAAGCTCTTCCTGCAATTAGAGGACGATGTAACTTTGAATTGACTGTGGAGTGTAAACACGAAGGAAAAGCCAACATTAACCATTGATTGTCAAGACTAGTTTCAAGTAAAACCAATCCGAGCCATCTATATATGGTTGTGTGGCCAAGATTAACTCTTCCTATTTTCCATAATCACTTGTAAGGAATACAAACATAGGTTCATATTTTGAATCTAAAATGTGAACTCAATTTCTACACCTACTACAAGGCTTTGATGGGATTACAATGAGGCACATACACTAGATTCTACTCTATAATTAAATTATGTTTAGCAAGAACAGCGGGTACAGAAATATCTCCCTTATAAGCAGCAAAATAAAGGAAAATACAGAACACCAGAACTTAAAAAAGGTATATATTATCCCTTCATACAAGCTTAGAAAGATACAAAAGTGAGAACATGCTCTCAAAGGAACTAACCTGGACCATACACCATAAATGAATGGTCAAGATTAATTCCTCTCATGAAAGCATGCCTTAACCTGATAAGGCTTCGCATATGGCGGTATATCACTCTAAAGCTAAATTGTTTTGTGCTACGCAGGCATTGACAGAAACCTATACGCAGAGAAAGATTAAAAGAAAGAACAAAAGCCTAAAACATAATAATCCAAAACAAGTCCCAAACTCATCATATATGCCTATCCACCAAAAAACGAATTGAGAACTTATCCAAAAGTAATAGAAAAAGAAAAAAATGAAAAAAACATTCATCATAAACTACAATTAGTTTGTGCAAAGTTAAATCAGCTTTGAGAGAAGTTAATATAAAATATTTTTAATAAATTAGGTTATATATAAACTAATCTTAACTTGTGGATAATCTTTTTCTTCTTATTTTCTTGTATTATAAGTGCTTACGAAGAAATTTATGCAAACAAAACCAAAGTCAATTAATGACAGAGAAAGGCACAAAGGTGTAACATCCCAAGTAATACTATCAACTATGAGAGCATATAAGCCAGACAAATTATATCCCCATCAATCTACACAGAAAGCAACAATGCTGAAGCTCCATTATGCACAACAACGTTCACTAATCATTACCAAAGCACAGAAACACAGTTAATAGTGTACCATCTAACCAAGTCCCATTTGACAAAATGGTCCAAAATGCTCCCCAAACACAAATGGGCAAGAATGTCAAAGTTAGGAATACTCATAAACTCAAGAAAATTGATGAAATAAAAAAACAACCTTTTTCGCCAGCATCGCTGTCTTTGCGCTTGAGGATCTTTCTGACGCCTTTCCTGATGAAGAAGCTAAACATTTTACGATTTCAGAGGGCAGATTGGTGAGACCAAACCCTAGAAAAGAATTCCAAGGAAGCTGAGAATAAATAACTAAATCAACGAATGAGTGAGTGAGAGCAGAGTGTGGAGTGAGTGAGTGAGTGTGTGTGCAAGCTAAATTGCTGCTTGTGCCGTGTTTGGTTGAATTCAAATATGCAGAGGCGTAGACGGAGAAAAAAAATGCATAAGACAAAACAAAAACAGCAGAGAAAATAGCTAGGACACGTGGCGTTAAAAACCGATAACATCGGCAAATGGCAGCTGTCGGAACTCACGTTCATCATAGCGCGTGTTTCATATAATTTTACTTGAAATGGCACTTAACAGCTAAATTTTACTATATGTTTTGTTTCACCATCAAAATTCGACTCTGAATTAAAATTAAAATTGATCATGGGTTAGTGTTACAGATTTTCAATTGGACATATCATTATTAATTTTGTAGGAAAAAAATTAGTTAGTTCTCGAATTGAAATCAATAGTATTTTCTGATTACACCCAAATGTAATTTTAGATAGTTTTTATATTGGGTCAAAAATTTACTGAGATTTATTCAAAATGAACTCTGTTAGCACTCATTCAAGTAGTTTTTATACTGTATATTGTCCTTTTGTTTAATTTAATATGTGAGTTGTTTTAGACTAAATTAATTTTTATTTTGATATTTTAGTATACAATTATATTATTAAATATACAAAGAAAGAATTGTGCCGTATATAT
>Ga0099825_1010046_pt1 | contig 10515 bp, 6 predicted proteins | sample SiratroredBW_FD_76838 | JGI IMG/M metagenome (GOLD analysis project Ga0099825, IMG submission 76838) | Root nodule microbial communities of legume samples collected from California, USA - Siratro red BW | ecosystem: Host-associated > Plants > Roots > Nodule | place: USA: California | collected... | reverse complement strand
GTTGAAAGTTTTTTTATTATATATTATTTAAAAAAAACACTATATATATTAAAACACACAAAATAAAAATATATATATATATATATATATATATATATATATATATATATATATATATATATGAGTTTTTACTATTGTAAAAATACTGAAAAAATATAAAAAAAATATACATAAAAAAATATAAAAATATAAGTATATTTAAAGTTTAAAGGTTGAAAATTTTTATCTTTGTTTTCTTTTCTTTCGTTGATCTATTTTGCTAGTCGTTCCTTTTTCTCTTGATTTCATCTTAAGTGTGTCTTCACCATCTTCACAATCCTTTTACTATGATTGAATTTAAGAGGATCTTTAGAATCTTGAAGCTTCATTGCTGCTTTGCACCCCTGATGGAATCCTAGAAACGCTTATGCAAATTTTAACAAATGAGTAAAGTAATTTATACGAAAGGGTAAAGTATCAAGGAAGAAGCAACTGGAACCGTTGATGTGGAAAACACTCACACATAAAATTAAACACAGGTTTCTTTTATTTGGGGCTTATTGGAATGAGCCTCGTTTCTTATTATGATATCAGAACAGGCTAAGGTCTACTCTATTTCTGCTGCGATTGTTCTTAGTTTTCCTTTGATTCTTTGAATTTCTTAATTTAAAGAAAATATGGGTTCTATATATTTAGGAATTAATATGAGCCAAAATTCTATTAATTCCTATTATTTGCATCTTGGAGAAAGTTCATGAGTGGTCTTAATTTCTCCACCACTTAATGAAAATAATTTTCACACATGGAGCAGAAATACGAGACATGCATTGTTGTCAAAGAATAAACTAAAATTTGTTGATGGAGACACTGAAGAAAAAAATTATTTAGAGACCAATTTTTAGCTACCAAATAAAATAGTTGTTAATTGTGACAAAAAAAAATCACCAAATTAGGTTTTGGTTACTAAATAATTACATAATAAAAGTAATGATTGGATTTAGTGACCAATTAAGTCAAAATAATTAGTATCTAGTTAAGTTAGAGACTAATTTAGAATCTAATGGTATAAGTGGCTAAAACCTTGGTAACTAATGTTAAATACCAATTATCTTGACTTAATTGGTCACTAAATTCAACCATTACTTTTATTTTGTACTTGCTCAGCAGCCAAAACCTAATTTGGTGATTATTTTGGTCACAATTAGCAATCATTTTATTTGATAGCTAAAAGTTGGTTTCTAAATAACTTTTTCTTATAGTGAGGTATCATAAAACCAGAAAATGATAGTTCTTTGTTTGAAGCATGAGAAAGGTGTAATGTTATGGTTCTTTCATGGATAACAAGAACCTTAACCCCTCAAATTGCTGAAAGTTTTGTGTATATTGATGATGCTAAGATTCTTTGGGAAGATTTAAAAGAAAGGTTTTCTAAGGGTGATTATTTCAAAATTTCATATTTATTGCAGGAAATACACTCTATAAGATAGAGTGAAAGAAATGTCACCTAATTTTTTACAGGTTTGAAATCTTATGGGAATAGCTGAAATCTTTGAGACTAGTACCAACCTGCATTTGTGAAATTCAATGTAGGTGCAATCTTTCAAAAATCTACCTATAATATAAATACTTTGAATATGTAATATGTTTCGTAAAAGGTCTTGTTGAGGTTTACAATACTGTTAAAACACAAATTCTTATGATGTAGACGTTGCCTAACATAAACAAAATCTTTTCCCTTGTCATTCAACAAGAGAGACAAATTACAATATTAATTCTATTGAAACAAAAAATTTGTTTAATTCTATTGACAAACAATCACACGTATGGATACAACAAGAACAATATTCTTGGAAGCAAACTGGTAGAGGAAACAATTGACGTGGACAGAGTCAAGGGAGAGGTAGAGGAAGGTCCAATAATGAAGGATGACAGTGTTCATATTGTTATAAAACAAATCATACAATGGATGAATGCCACTTTAGACATGGATATCCTTCATGGTATAAACATAGGACATATCAGTTTATCATTGCAATCAAATCATAAGGAGCGAGAATGCGCAGAATTATGAAAAGAAAGAAAAGAACATTGAGAAACTGAAGATCAAATACAGAAATTGCTACAGTTATTAGACAGTTCTTCATATCACAATATTAATCAGATACAAGGACAAAGTGGTGAGAATTTTAACTCAGAAACACAACAAAAAAGTACAAATTCTTGAATTCTTGACACTGGTGCTACTGACCATGTCACTTATAATAAAAGATACTTTATTACCTTTTATAAAATCAAACATGTTAATGTTAAACTCCCTAATGGTACTTATGTTAAAGCATATAATGCTGGATTAGTTCAGTTTTCAAATGATTTCATTATTTTTAATGTGTTGTATATTCCTAATTTTCATTCAATATAATATCAGTTCATAGATTAATTGAAGATGTAAACTGTAAGTTGATTTTTTATTATAAGTGTTGCTAGATCAAGGACAACATTTCATCCAGGAAGATTGAACAAGATGACCTCATTCATGGGTTGTACTACATACACAATTCTATGAATGAATTTTCTATGTTAAAAGGAAATGATTATTTTGTAAACAATATACTTAACAGTAAGGAAGACATTATTGACATGTGGCACTAACGATTAGGACATCCTTATATGCATTCTAATTTTGAACATGTTTGTGATACTTGTCATTTTTCTAAACAGCATAAACTTCCTTTTCCTATTAGAGAAACTAAATCTTTGAATGTATTGGATTTAATTCATACTTATATATGGGGACCTGTAAATATTCCTTCTGTTCATGATCATAGGTATTTTTTAACAATAGTTGATGACTAGACTAGACACACTTGGATATATCTAATGAAAATTAAATCTAAAACTAAAATGTTATTGAACAATTTTGCTACATATGTTAAAAATCAGTTTGGATTAAATACCAAAACTATTAGATTTGACAATGGAAAAGAATTTGTCATTAGTACTACTTTTAATAAGTTTGGTATTTTACATCAAATAACTTGTGTGGAGACACACAACAAAATTCAGTTGTGAAAAGAAAACATCAATATATACTTAACATTACTAGAAGTCTTATGATACAATTTGGTTTACCTAAAGCTTACTGGTCCTACGTTGTTTCCCATTATGTTTACCTTATAAATAGGCTTCCCTCCACTGTTATTAATTATAAAACACCTTATGAGCTATGATACAAAACTCCTCCTACATATGTGAACTTAAAGATTTTTGGTTTTTTATGTTTTGCTTCTACTTTGGTTAGTAATAGAATGAAATTAGAGCCTACGACAAGAAAATGTGTGTTTCTAGATACAAAGCACAATTGGTAGCAAAAGGTTATAATCAATTGGAAGGTATTGACTACTTAGACACGTTTTCTCCTGTTGCTAAACTAAACTTACTACAGTAAGAATTATCCTAGTTGTTGTAGCTGCTAAGAATTGGCACTTACACCAATTAGACGTTGATAATGCTTTCCTACATGGAGACTTAAATGAAGAAGTGTATATGATACTTCCACCAGGACTTAAAACAGAAAGACTAAACCAAATTTGCAGACGTAAAGTCCCTATATGGACTGAAACAAGAAAGTAGAGTAGATAATGGTTTGCTAAACTTTCTTCTTTTATTATAAACATTGGTTTTACTTAATCTAAATATGACTACTCACTCTTTACCAAAAAACCTACAGATAGTTTTACTACTATACTTGTATATTTGGATGATATTATTGTTGTAGGAAACTGTTTATCGAAAACAAAGAAAATCAAAGAAGTTTTGAATTGTTCTTTTCAAGATAAAAGATCTTAGATTCTTGGAGAACTCAAGTATTTCTTGGGATTAGAAGTAGTCAGATCAAAGAAAGGGATGCATCTATGCCAGAGAAAATACAGTCTTGATATTCTAATCGAGACTGGAATACTTGGCAACAAACCCTGTACTACTCCTTTGATGTCTAATAAAAAAAAATTGATTTTAAAGGTACAGAGAAGAAAAAGAATCCTGAGTCTTCTAGAAGACTCATTAGAAAACTATTATATTTAACCAATACAAGGCCTAGTATAACTTTTAGTGTTCATTTACTTAGCCAGTTTGTATAAGAACCTATAGTACATCATCAACAAGCCATTGAACATATTATGAGGTACATTAAATCTAAACCTGTTAAAGGACTATGTTTTCCAGCTAATGATAAAATGCAGGTTAAAGCATTCAATGACTCAGACTGGACATCTTGTTCAGAGACAAGAAGATCAACTACATGTTATTGCATCTTCCTAGGAGATTCTTTGATTTCCTAGAAATCAAAGAAGCAATTGACAGTGTCGAAATCCTCTTCAGAGGCTGAATACAAAACCCTAACAACTACTACATGTGAAATCTTGTGGATCAATTGTATTCTAAACATACAAAGCATTACTTCAGCTGTTGTATACTATAACAATTAGTCAGCTCGTCACATTGCACAAAATCCTAATTTCTATGAGTGCACAAAGCACATTGAGATTGACTGCCATGTTGTGCGAGAGAATATTCAAGCTAAACTTCTCCACCTAGTGCTTATAAGATTCAAAGATCAAATAACTGATATATTTACGAAAACTCTAAGTGGACAAATTTTCAAAACTTTCATAAACAAGCCTAGGATGGTGAATATACACCTTCCAGCTTGAGGGGAGGGTATTAAGTATTAAAAGTTTGTTTATTAGTTATTACTGATAAAAACCAGTATGGTTGTTAACACAGACACAAATTGAAAACCTTTATATACAAGGTTTCATCTTAATTGTGCCTTCATCATTTTCACAATCCTTCTACCGTGATTGGACTCATCATGAACCAGTCAAAAGTTCAAGGTTTACTGATTGAACGGGTAGTTAAATCGATATTATCATATTAATACTAATAATTAAAATGCATATTTAAAATAATATTTGAGAAATATAATATTACAACACAATAATACTAAAAACTAGTAATAAAATATTTTAATATTTTTTAAGCCATAAATAATAATATTCTTTAAAAATGTTTTTGAAAAATAGGTTATTAATAAAAATAAAAATAACATATAAAATCTAAGCTTTTTAAAAATCTTTGGGCTGTTGCAAAAAAAAAAGGTTTGGGACTGGGTTTCACAAACTATAATGGGTTGGACAAAAAAGCTCATTGAACAGGCACTTACTTTCTGCACGGTATAAGTTGTGACCTGCATTGCTGAGTTTTTTAAAATATTGAAATTACCCTTGACATTCTTAAACGTTTAATTTTTTTTCTTTATTTATTTATTTTTTTAAAATAAAAAATGTCCTGTGGTTTTTACTATTTGTCCGCAGCATTATCCTCTGTATGATATAATAGATTTTAAATATTTTGCAATTTTCTACCGTCAACTAATCACAATACTGTTTATAATATAAGTAAATTTTTTATATTTCAACTTAGTTTTAGTTTTTTCATGATATCCAGTTGATAAAACTACAACAAAGAACAAAGAACACTACGAGAGAAGGTAAAGAGGAACTATGAAGAAGAAACTCAAATATAGAGCTTACTTTATTATTTTAACATTCAAGGATATTTTAGATATTTTACTCATTTAAGTAGTGCAGGTCACTTTTGTATAGTGCAGAAGCAACTGCCTGAACAGAAAAGCAGACGGAAAGCCCTGACCCAAATTTTCCACAAAAATAAAAATAATGGGCTTTGTATGTTAATGAATTTAGTTTCTAAACGAGCCCATGATATTGGCACTAGTTGAATCTTATAGATATTTTTAGTTTTTTTCTTAAATATCCTTAATGAAAAGTAGTTTTTATTATGTATCTTTAATAAAATTTTATTGCCTATGCAAAGAAAGTTTGTAAATCACTCGATTTTTATTTTATTCATAATTAGGAAGAATATTAATACTTTTGGAATAATTACATATTTTTTACGAAACCTAAATTACCATTACTTAATTTATATTTTTATTAAATCCAACTTAATATTTTTTTATTAGTATAATGATTTGTTTTATTCAGCATCAAATATGATGAAATTTATCTCATTACTTTCCACTACAAATTTATAATTTCAAATCCAATAAATTTCCATCCAACTTATAAATATAAAATAATTATATTTTCTAAAAAAACATTGCATTATCCATATCTATGTAAAAAAAAAAAAAATCATTACTTTATGATAGTCGCATGTTGAACAATATCATATTCTTGCATTTGATGCACATTGAGAATGTCCGGGAATAGTACTTTTTTTTTTTGAAAACTTTAAGCAAAGTTTATAAATTTGAAAACGAAGCTTGATTTAATGTTCTAATTTAAACATTTCGTTTTTAATCACGTGATCAAGTTTAATTAAAAAATTAAAAATCTGATATAACCTGAACCTAGTAGAATTTGGTATAAACCGATCCATATAATCCCTATATGTCATACTTTGATCATTTCATCCTAAATAAGTCCATTAGTGATGATAAAAAAAACTATATTGTTCTCTCCATAAGTCGAAAATCACTCACAATCAGTTTTAAAAATCATTACTGATTATATATTTTAGATATTACGTTAGCATGAACTAAAATATGGTAAATATAATTTCATTAGTAAAAAAATGTAATCGAGGAAAATAAAATTTATAAGAGACAAAAAGTTCGACAATTCACTTATATTATGTACAAAGAGACAATTTTTTCATACTGATATTTTTTATGCAATCGTCTTTGTCATTCACTTTTTATCTTCACTCTCTCCCATATACCTTTTCAAAGAAAAGGGATCATCAATGGTCCAAAAATCTTTTCTTTATGTGCAATATCCTTTGTAGCTGCCAATTTGAAATAGAATTATGAAACTTTTTTGATGGATTACACATGTGCTTCAGCAATAAGAATAAAATAATTAGTTAAATATGTTTTTGGTGGGTCCACTTCTTTTTTTTGTTAAATTTTGTTTTGTCTTTATAATTTTAAAATTTGATTAATTAGTTACCAAACCTAAAAACATGTAAAATTAGTTTTTCTATAAATTTTGTCACAGTTAAAAAGTATCAGTAAGTGTTAAATTTAGTCATAAAAAATGACTGATCACATATTATATTTAAGTATTAAAATAACTAAAAATATATTCTTTTAAAAATTTAGAAAATTGAATTCTCCCATTTGAAATTACAAGGACCAAGAGAAAATTAAAAAAAAATTACAAAATTAAAAAGTATTTGGAAAAACAACAAAAGAAACTTGAAGAAAGAGATAAATAGTTTGTTTTGAGAAGTTTGTGTTATAAATAGTTCTAAAAAATATAAAAAATTTAATTGATTTATGTTTGAGATAAAAATAAAAATTTAAATATTAAAGAGTTTGTACAAATTAACTTATTATACATGAACTGGTCTTAATTTATGAAGAAATTAATTTTAACTTCTTAAACATTTTAAAAAATATTTATGAGAATTTATCTAAATATATCCAAAATTAAAATATCGCAATTCAATGGAAAGATCACGTTTTATTCAATTCATTTCGTTTTCATATTCAGCCTTAAAAACCTAAGTTAAATGTACTATTGACAAAAAACAATCTTAAATACTTTTAGTATGCGACGTCTTAATCCAATATCGAAACTTATATTCGAGAATCTAAATATAATAAAATTTTGTATGGAGATAAATAAATTCCGAAAATAAAATTCGTATTCTAATTAAAATAATAATAATGAGTTTTACGTCAATGTCTAGGAATGGGAACACAGTGCTAGATCTCGTCTATCACAATTCCCCCACGTGATCCTTTCATCCATGTTTCACACTTGTCTTTTTCACTTGCCACGTCGACCATAGAAAAAAAAAAGAATTCTTTTAAATTAATTTATTTTCAGTTCAAACAAAGAGAACTTATACAAAAAAAAAAAAAAAACACATTACTTTTATAATTTTGCTTGATCGTTACATTCAACTAACACTAACTTGTTTACATTATACAAGGATTTCGATAATAAAGTGATTGATGTTAGCTTTTATACTAATACAAAAAAATACTAATTAAGGGTGACGTGCTTATAGATTACCGACTCAACAGTGAAGAGTGTAGGTGAGATAGAAAAGCTGCAGAAAAGCACGTTTTGAATAATTTGGGTCCTACGAATAAACAAAAGAAAAGACGAATAAATAGGAAAGATATGTAGAATTAGAAAGCAAAACGTGGAGTGAGGATTCACATTATTAATGAGTCAATAAAAATGGAGAGTGAGGATTCACATTAATCATGAGTCCATTAAAAATAAAAAATTGAGAGCTTAAGCTTATGGCTGTGGAGATCCAACAGTGCACCCTCTATTTTATTCAACCAACCACTCAAGCCATTTTGTCTTCTTGTAATTATCTGTTTTCAAGTTTATTTCATTGGCAAAATATGAAGTACTTTTTATATTATTATCATTTGATTATACACTAGAATGATGGGTATTTTTTTTTTTTCATTATTGTAATCATTGGACTAAATTTTATGTCAGAAGATTCGTTTCAATTAGTTGGCCTTTTAAAATAAATTATATTAGTACAAAAGATTTGTTCTAGTCTAGAGTACATCACTTATTATTGGTATGCATTTAGCTTATTTCAATAACATTTAGCTTCTCTAAAATACTATGTATTGGAAAAAAAAGAATTTACGTATCAGCAGTGAAAAAAAAAAAAGCAATTTTAAAAAGATGTTCTGTAACAATATTATAAAATTGAAGAACTTTTTTATATTAATAGTGTCGAAAAACTGTGTAAAATAATATTATTAATACCATTGCATAACATAAAAAGTAAATTTGTATCTCATTTGACGTAAAATTATATAATTTATGCAAAATATTTGTCACTTATTTCGTTTTGTATCATTTTAAGTTTTATTTTTTTTATTATCTTATTTGTTTGAATTTGATTTGCGTAATATCTTATATTTCACACATCCTTATATGTTATAACCCACATAACTCACATTGTGTTGTTGTTTGACACACTTTTGTTTTATGTTAGTTGTTGTACATCTTTCGCAATCATATATATATAGGTTGTCTCATCACATTCATACGAAATTTGTTTTGTTATCACCCTGACCTAGGTTGTTTCTTGCAACAATTATAATCCTTGTTGTTGCAATCATTTTTCCTACGTCATGCCACAACCCTCTCCCTGTACTTGTTAAGTGTGATAATAACTTATTTTATTTTGCTTATTGGACCTCTTGATTTGTCTTTATGTCATGAGTTTTGTTATTTCATGTCAAATTTATAGTTTAAAAATTTCTTTAGGAAATTGACAATTTGTGTCATTTTTTTTATAAAGAAATGAAAGCTTAAAGGAGATGGGAGGAAGTTATTTTAGGATCTCTTCACCTGGTGAGCAACATTCTTGTCTAGCGAGAATACCATTGTGTTCGTCCAATAAAAAGAACATTCGCTCTATGAAAGAAAATGTTACATTGTTTAAAAGGTTGTCTCTCATCTAGTGAGTGGTTTTGCTCACCCAACGAGAAGTCATTCTTCTAGAATTGTTAAAAAGGTGAAATCTAAATATTCAAAATGAGTTTTTTTCAGAAAAAAAAAAGAAGAGTTGTTGTGAGAGGTGGAATTCCAAGAAGACTCCTACTTCAATCTTATCACTCTCTTTGCCATTTTTTGTTATGTAAGAGTAGCTAACTCTCCTTTTAATTGGAGTTGGATGTAATGAATTGCATGCAAATCTAGTATAAAAAGAACTAAGAGATTAGTATTTTCATATTAAGGTTTAAGACTTGTCTCTAAGGAATTAGGACTAGTTAGCTTATGACGTGAATGTTGACATTACGTTAGAGATATATTGATAAAAAAGAATTACATTGAAATGTGTTCATAAAATTCAATCTCGATAAATCTTGATCCTGATCAAGTAATATATTTTTAAGTTGGCAGTTTTGAATGTTTTAAATTTACAAATTATCAGAATGCTTTAAATTTGTATAAACCAATAATGCTTTTAAGTTTTTAGTTCAAATTAATAAGATTTTATGTTGACTAAATATGGCTAAATTCCTTAAAATGCAATACTTGAACCTTTCATTTCATTAATTTGTATGATTTGGTACACTTGTGTCAAAGAGTTAACACCACACAACTCCTCTCTTTAACCATACCTCCTCTATTGGTTGAGTTTTTATTTTCTTATTCTTTATAAGTAAATATTTATTTTCCCCTATTTGAATTATTTTTATAACATAATTAATTATTTTGGGTAATTGTTAAAAAATTGGTATTTTAATTATTGTTTGTTATTTATTTTGTAATGCATTTTAGAAGTTTAAACAAAAATGTATGGCCCATTAAAAATAATAGTGATAAAACACATAAAATGTTCAAATTCTTTTTTTGCTATTATAATGGTAGATCTTTCTATTATTGGAAAAAGTTAAACGTAAAAATAATAACTGATACGTTAATATATGTATATACAATTTTTTACACATGTACATGT
>Ga0099825_1010044_pt1 | contig 10515 bp, 4 predicted proteins | sample SiratroredBW_FD_76838 | JGI IMG/M metagenome (GOLD analysis project Ga0099825, IMG submission 76838) | Root nodule microbial communities of legume samples collected from California, USA - Siratro red BW | ecosystem: Host-associated > Plants > Roots > Nodule | place: USA: California | collected... | reverse complement strand
TATATATATATATATATATATATATATATATATATATAATGTTATTTTTTAAAATTTGACATATAAAAATTAATATATAATATATAATAAACCATCAAATTATAAAAATATATTAAAACTATCCTGACTGTTTTAGAGTGATTTTGATCACTCCTTTCTTTATATATATATATGTAGACATTTTTTTTATAATAAGAATTTAGTCATAATACATGGATATAGAATGAAGATTTTACTATTATTTAGTTATAAATTTTAGTATATTTGAAATGTGTTATTTTTAATAATTAAATTTACAAAGTATATCATTAAATTCTAATTATAATTATCTGAAAGTCATATTTGTGAGTGACTTTTTAATTAATTAATAGAATAATTATTATTTTACAAATGATAGTTAAAGTTTAAAAAATTATCATGATTAAAACTCTTATGGGTGTCAAGATAAATTTTTCTCTTTATTCTCTTGTAATTTATTCTTTTATTCCCTCTTATCTTTCTCTTTGCTACTCATTCTCATTATGATAATATAAAAGTTGTATTTGTTCAAATAATTCTAAATATAATTTTTCTTTGTAAGATATTAAATTAAATAACATTAATATGCTTTAATGATAATAAAAATTTTAAAAAAATATTATTTTAATTATATTATTTCATTAAATATTATGAGTAAAAGAATTAAAAAAAATTGAAATCAAAGATATAAAAATGTCCATACATTATAATTTAGTTTTATGAAATCAAGTTTCATATATAGATTTTGTCTTGCATTAAGCATGTGGTTATGTCATGTTATGCTATAATGTAGTGTTATGTAGAGTACACAGTAAAAAGAAGAAGTTATGTTTCAGAATAATTTTGTCTCAAGTGTTGATTTGGGATAATTTTGTCTCAAGTGTTAGATTTCGGTGCATGTATGTACATTTTTATACATATTTTTACTATACATTATTGGTTACAAATAAATAGATTTTACTGTTTATTGTGTATTTTGCTTGTGAAATGCATGAGGTGGACCTTTTCTTCTTGAAATTCTAATGTTTCGTATCAGAATGTTTTCGAATTAATCCAATAAGGAGATTCAACTTCTTGTTTCATTACACACTTAAAGATATGATTTTTTTTTAAAGTTTCGTTCTCAAAATATCATAATATTTTTAAAAAAACTTAAATTTATTTAATATGTTTTGAAATTTGTTAATCATATGTTTTCATTTGCTTTCATATTGAACATCTTAGCGAGTAAAATGATTTATTTGTTTCTTTTAACTTTAGTAAAACCTTATATGTTATTGTTAAAGTGTCTCTTATTTTTATAAGATCTTTGAGTACATGCATTTGTGAGTATTCTTCTTATGTGTATATAAAAGAATTTTTGGCTTCGTAGTTTGGAAAGTATATATATGCTTTTACAAGGTCCATAATACCAATATGATATAACTTGTTTATAGTAGTGAAACTTATCACCCTTGAAGAAATACAATCTTTCAAATTCTCTCCTTCATTTTCATTATAACTAGGATAGTTGCATCTTGTTCTACAAAGAACTTATCCTAAGAAGTAAAGTTGATACTAACTGAAAAATGTTAGCTCTAAAAGATAGGGTGAGTGTTGAATAAATCTAAAATGTTGTGAAAGCTATTTGAAATTTAAGAGATGATAATACAATGAAATAATTTCATTATAACAAAAAAAATCATATATCTTCTATATTACCAATACATCAATTAATAATGAATCAATGGACACTAAGGACAATATCAGGCACAAATAATATATTTCTTTCTGAAGATTTATATTAAGTATGTCCTATCAGAGACTAAACTCAATCTAAGATTTAGATCGACAACAAACATATGAGTTAAGAATCACAATAAGTTCATTACAATCTAAGTCACACATGTACATATGTCACAGTGTGCAAGAATCTCTATCAATTTCTCACCAATTGATATCTTAGTCTATGTAACTTAGACAATTAGTTAAGCAAGGAGATCTCTATTATATCATAGATTTATTTCTTTTTCTTTCTTTACTTAATACGTCAAATAATAAGATCCACATACATATATGTCATCTACATCATACTTATTCATAATAGCAATCAATTTTCACAAACTATTTACCTTCCAATATTAAAAAGAGACATGTAAAATATACTCATAATTAATTTCATCACAAAAAAATTAAAATTATGTATATCAAAACTATTTAAACAAAAATAAACCAACGAAATATTTAACACAATCTTCATTTCACATGTCATGATCTCTTATTTCACTATATTGCATCTCAATTAAAAATTAACTAATAAAGAATAAATCATTCCATAATAATATTTAAATATATTAAACCTATTATAATATGCAGGTAATTACTAAATATAATATATACATATCACATATAAAATTCAGTTTAAAACATAATCCTCTTCATAGAGGTTTTACATTTATTGCACATAAAAAAAAAGTCACAAAAGGAAGTTATGTCATTCATCAAACATGTATTCATCAATACATGTCAATACTATTATACAGTGTTGTCATGTGTAATAGTGTAATACACTGGTCATAGCAAATTTAAAAAAAAAAAGAAAAATACCACAAAAAAAGGTCATAGCAAATTTAAAAAAAAAATACCACAAAAAAAAGGTAAGCTAAAGAGTATATGAATATCCAAACTAAACTCACAAGGCTCATGATGAGAAAATCCAAGTCCACAAAAAGAAAAAATAAAGTCTAAAATTCAATTCAAGACATATGTGAATGACTAGAGAAAAGCTTAGGAAGACCCAAAAAGCTTTGTAGTACAACGTGGTGCATTTGTTGAATGCCCAACTATTGAAGGATAACCATATGGAGGAGACTAGGCTGATTACATATCTAATAGGCTTGGAGAACTAAGAGAATGACTAATAAGAATTTTATTTTATTTATTTCTATATAAGACAAACTCATAATCTAAATCTATATTTAAACATTTTCAAGAATTGAGAATGATGGATGGCATGTTTTACAATTTGGTGACAATTGTAATAACCCGACTACTATATAAACTTTTCGTGGAAAAAATATAAATCACGATATCATTTCATAAATATAAAGGTATGTCGACATTTCACATCTTTTGTGAATGTTCATAATATTTTACAAAATGAAATAAAAGTATAAAACAATAAGGGTTCTACATCATAATATAAAACCATCTATTTTTTTTTTATTCTAAGACATTAGAACTAGGTTCTTCATAAGTCAATCATCCAAAAAAATCTTCCAAAGATTCTTTCCTGTCCTGACAATTCCTATTGAGCAGGGTTTGCTTCTACTGGTATAACATGCACATATGAAAGAGAAACATGAAAAAAATGAGGTCTTTATAAGTCTTAAATATTAATGTTAATAAAGGTAACAAACAATGAGGGCCTATGACTTGAGGGCCTATGACTTGACCTAAAATCACAATAATTACTTTCACTTTATCAGACATATGGATCCATATATCACTTTTGATGGCTCAACCTGAACATAAAAATTTATTTGGGAAGTGATTAGGTAGTTGAGTATATCCCATCAAAACCTTGGTACAATCGTAATTATTTTTTCAAGAATTTTGGTCATTTGCCAATAAAAGATATATATATATATACTCACTACCTAACCTTGACGATGTTGAACATGTATCAGATAATATCAAGTTTGGCCTGTGAAATATCCTAGTTCAAGGTGCTATTCTGAACTATCCGAATATTCACCTATTTGAAATACTTTCTTAGACCGCACCTAGTCCCTGTCATTCATCTTGCAGTGTACCAAATTGTGACTTCCCAACGACAAATACTCATATTAATCTATATTAATTTGGTTTCAACTCTCAAACCTATGACTCTTTCACGACCATAAGGTTATAACTTATACATCTCCTCAATTCATAAATTGACACAACAATCAAACAAATACAACCACTAATTAATAACATAGCATAGAAGTAACTTTCTTTTATCAAAATTCATCAAAATACTTACTTTTATATATAAAAATAATATTTAAATTATTACAAAATAAAATAAAATAAGAATTAAAGAAAGAAATTTAAATAAATATAATTCTTATAAAATTGAAGATGACTTAAATAAACAGGACCAATGCATAATCTGGAAATAAAATAAAACAAATAAAATAAACAGGATCAGTGTTTAATTGAAGATAAAATAAATAAATGAAATAAAATAATATCAGTGCGAAACTGGAGATAAAATGAATGAAACAAATAAAGTAAACAAGATCAGTGCATAAGTAGAGATAAAATAAACAGAAACAATGTCAAACTAAAAATGAAATAAATAAAATAATTATGTCCAATGCAAAATTAGAGATATAATAAATGAGATCCGTGCAAAACTGGAGATAAAATAAAATAAATAATTAAAAATAATGTGTCACTGAAGATAAAAAGAATAAAAAATAAAAAAAGTAAGATAATATATAAATAAATAAAATATTAATAAAAACACACATAAGTTTATTAAAATTAACATAAAAGAACTTAACGTCACTCTCCACTTATCTTATCTTTAAATGAAGAAACAGGTTAGAAATAAAGTCATAAATGTTTCTTGAAGATTGAAGAGTTTCTTTATTTCAAATTCCCTTTCTCTCTCCTTTTCTTGTCTCTCCCTCTCTTTCTCCTCCTTTCTTCCTTTTCTCTCGTCTTTCTCTCTCTCCCTTCTCTCTTTTCTTTTTCTCTTCCTTCTTTTTTTTTCTCTCTCTTCCTTCTCTCTCCCCTTTCTCTCTTTTATCCTTCCTTCTCCCCTCTACCTTAACCAACCCCACCATCTATACCTTAACCAACCCCACCATCTATTTATAACCTTAATTTTATTTTATTTTTTATTTTTTTTTAAGTAATGATTACATATTAAATGTAAATTTATCTCATCTTATCTTATTTTTTTTCTTTAAACTTATCTTCAAGTTAATGATGTTTATCCCTTAAGATAATCTTTGCAGACACACACACACTTTTACTTTCTTCTTCCTCTATTGTTTTATTAGATAGACTTTTTAATCATTTTTTAATACTTTATTTTAATTAAATATCTTTATATATATATATTAATAATTTTTATTATTTATTATTATTATTATTATTATTATTACTCTTTTCATTTTATTTAATCACATTTTTTTGTTAAAACTACTTAATTTTTCTTCTTTATGTTCAAGTTTTATCTAAGATACAAAATACTTTTAAAATGAAAATTTAGTAACATGAATTAAAGCTTAAGATTTTTTTAATTCTTATTTTAAGATAAATATAAAATAATTAATGTATTTATTTAAAAACAAGAATGTTACAACAAATCTCTTAGATTCTTGGTTGAACCAACTTTTATACTTATCAAGGATTTTTCATTTCTTTGTGGTGTCTCTTGCGACTTATCTTCTTCTATAGAAGTGGCGCTACATGTCCCTATTACTCATTTTACCTTAAATTCTACTTTCCAATAAATTTAATTTCCTACCCTAGTTTGGTCCGTTCTTAAAATCCAACAAACGGGTTCACATCACAAAATACGCAATTCAGGCATTAATCATCTCACACATTACGGTATTATTATCACTTCTATACAATAACACATGATATACATACAGTGACTCATAAACAAAGACACTTAACTCTATTGACTCATAAACAAAGATACTTAACTCTACTTTTGAAAGACTTTTACATTGAATAAGATTCAGAAGTTTGCACTTGTCATATGACTCCCAGTTGTGAAATCCACACAACTCTCAACCCAAAATGAATCACATCAAACTCATAAGGTTAATCCATATGATATGGTTCAATCCATTATTTTTTACACCGTAACACATTAATATGAACCTCCTTTGACTCTCTCACTACCTAGCAATCTTCACCTGTATGATTTCAATGTATCGATAGAGTTAGAATACCTCCTTATTGAGAAAATTTACACATCATAAACAAATCTAAACACTGGTATTGTTGACCTTTTTTGGCAAGTGTATAGATTTATAAAGTAAGGATGTCGATCCCACAGACAACAATTTTGTTATCAAATCTCAAATTCACAACTCACTAAGTAATTAAAGGTTTCAGGATGAATTGAGAGTAATTTAAATTAATAGACAATAAAGACAATTAAAGAATAAATAGCAATTAAAAAGAAAGTTTTCAAGATCTAGAAAGACTCTAGGATTGAACTTTATCTATCTTCCTCATTCATATTTTGGATTTGATAATAAAATACAATATTAGGAACTACTCACTATTGATGTACATATAATAATCATTCACACCGATTTCTCTGATATGAAATTCATAAGGTAATTTCCTAAACACTGATCCCTCAGCTATTTAAGGTAATTTCCTAAACACTGATCCCTCAGCTATTTAATAAATTACCCAACATTAAGAATTATAGCAATCAATACACTAAAACCTATCCCTAGTATTCCAATATATTGAGTATTTTCATCTAATTCAGAAACTCAAAAGTACTTTCCAATTAAATTCAAGAATCAAGATCAAGACTCTATTGATAAGATAAAATCTAGCATTAAGTGCAAGATAAAAATACCAATGGACTAGAAACTCAATATTATATTTAAAATCACCAAATTACAAATGAGTTCAAAAGATTACATTCAATCCCAAAGACGAAGAATTTAGCTACACATGGTAGCCATTACAAATCAATGAAAGGAAGATTGCAAGAGAAGAAGAAAATATTGACTCTTGTCGTCTGCCTCCGTCCTTTAGGTTTTGATGTCTCCCATAATCCTAAAGATCTCCTTTTAAACTTAGTTTTGGGCCTAGGTTAAGTGACTTTTCTCTTAGGCTTTTTTCTATTTTAAACTTTTTATTTCTTATCTTCATGAATCTTTCAATCTGTCATTTTCTTCATTCTTTTATACCTGAAATTTTACAATAACTGAGATTAAATGATTTCTTTTAACTCAGGACTCAAAACATAAATTTAAATCGAAAAACTCTAAAATTTGGAGTAATTACTATTTTAAATAACACTTAAACCCATAAGTACTTAATATTTCTTATGTATAAAAACACTCAAAATTGTTACTTATCACTCTTTTCCTAAAGATTCTATGTCTCAACCACTATTTATACCATTCATCATTCACAAACATATCTCACAAATCATGCATAACATTCACATAATACCACTCATAATCTTATAAGGAATAAAATAATCATAAGAATCCAAGAAAGTACATATATAATATGTATAAGCAAGGAGGAAAAAAATAGAATTGTGTACATCACCAACAAAGTGACACCCGTCACAAAACCGGAGAACATTATTTAAAAAATGCGCTCAACGTCACAAGGCTGCACTCGACGCCATAGGACCTGTGTCTGGGGTCACAAGGATCGTGTTTGATACCATACAATTCGAGAGCAACTGCTCTCGAAATACGGCCTGCGCATCTAGTATGCACACAATGCTATTAATATGAAATTCTCTATTTTAGTTTCTAATCTGTAAGATTTTTACCCATCTAAAACCATAAATCAATCCACACCATAATCACCCAATTTCAATTCAATATAACAAAACCTGCAAGAAATTTTGGGACATGGTGACCATTTTACTCCCACATCCTGGTCTTCTGACCTATGGTTCTATTTCAAATTAAACTAACATTTTACAAAAAACATGCAATTAGCTTCCCTTATCTGAATTCACAAAAATCTTCAAAATTTAGGAGGGTCACAGAAATAACCTAACGTACACCACAAAGTTCTGTTTGAGAATCTAATAACATCGTTAGAATTTAGAACCAAGTGACACTAATCTTGAAATCTCAAAGGTTACATGCAAAGCATCTAAACTCAGGTTATGAGAAAGACTTAAAAACTGACTCAGAAAAAAAAATGAGCAAAAAATGAACTTACTCAATCTAAGATTCTGATCGGACAATCTTACTCTAATCGCCACCACAAGTCTGATGACAAACTCTCATCGTCAGTCTGATAACAGAGTCGAAAATTTAGAGAGAAGGTAAAGAATTAAAAAAAGAAACAATTTTAGAGAGATATTGTTTTTTATAAAATAAAACTTGAATACCAAATTTTTCTATTTATTTAAAATTTTCACTTTTAATAGTAAAATATTCAGGTGTCATTTTTTTATACCACTTCTATTTTTTTATACCACTTCTACTCTATAGTTATTTTGTATGATGTTACACTTATTAATGTTATAATGTAATATTAATATAAATCATTAAAAAACAAGATTCACAAAATAAATACCATTAATTTATCTTAAAATGAAAACAATTATTCAAAATTTTGGACGGTTAAAAGTTAGAGGAAAATATTTTATAAGGATTAAGTTCACATATTTTATAGAGATTTAAATTTTAACAAAGTGAAAAATAAAGATAAAAATTTTATAAAGATAAAATTAAAAACCCATTAATATTACAAAAATTAAAAACATATTTAAATTTAAAATATTATTAACAATATATGTTCTAGACATGATGACTTTTTATCACTCTTTAGACTAATCCAAATAAAACTTTTCAATCCCCTTTCTCTCTATAGCCATGTTCAATTTACTTTTTTATTTTGCTTATAAAACAATTGATTTTGGTATCTCAGTTGAAAAACAACATCTCAGTGTTTAATGTTTTACTTATTGTTTTTAATATATATTCTTGCAAGTATTAAAATATTAATTACTTAAAATATTTGATTTATTACATCAATTATAATAATCTTAATAAATTATTATCAGTGACAAGATTGTTGTGCATGTCTATTAAAACTATGAAAGTAAACAACTATATATTAGACATGTATTATCTGTAATCTATTTTGCATAAACATCAATTTCTTACTTATAGAATTTTTTCTACTAACAACATCTCTTATACATTTTTTCTACTAATAACATCCCTTCATACCTAAAATAATCAAATATCAATAAATATTAATAAATATTATAATAGCATAAAGAAGTTTGTTAAAATTAAAATTACTTAAATAATATTTTAGATGAAAAATATTATCTGACAAATTGAATATATTAATAATCTTATATGTTGAGAATAAAACGTTACAATTGTTTGAATTACAAGTAATTCCACAACTTAAAAAATTAATATAAAGATTGATAATTTTTATTATATTAAATTTCTCTACATCTTTTTTTCTTCAAACAAAATACTTTTGTATTAGAATTATTTTACTGCATGTACATAGTTAAGTTAAATTTATTTTACTTTTTACATAAATTCAATTAAATACGGTGAGAGTAGTGTATTTTATAGATTAATATTTTGTAGTTTAATGGTTTATAAAATAAATATAAAAGGAAGAAAAATAATAAAAATATAAAAAATATAATATCTAATAATAATTTTATTTATTTATACATGAACTAATACACTTTTTTTTTCAAAATTATTTAGTGACAGACACATGTATATCATGTCACACTCTGCAATCACTGTAGAGTGCTGACTTCAACTTCTACATCTTGGGACAAATCAAATAAAGCCATTTATGCCGCCCATCTACATATTGATACTACGATGTTGTCCTATGGTCTCATATTGTTTGCTTCTGTGACTACTACCCTTGGATTATGATGATATTATTACATAAACAACATGTTTCGTTCTTCCTCGTTTTATTCATGATTAACCTTGGTTGCGTCTCAAATCTAAACTTTTCTTGGAAGAATCTAAAACCATATTCTGTATCCTTTGCCTCGTCTCTCCCTCCGAAGCTTTCTCTGCTCTGCTCTTTGAGTATGCCTCGAAAAACTCTTGGTTCTCCTTCTCTAATTCCTTCCAAACTGATCCCATCACATGCATGCATGTGTGTCATTCACATACTTTCAAGTTTCAAATAAAATAAAATAAAATAATGACAACATGGTATAGAGCATAGGTTTACATATTTTCTTGTATTCATGTGCAGATGCAAATGTGTACTATTATCAATTAATAGGTTAATTGTTTTAGTAATGGAAACAGTGACAGTGCCAGTCTGCAAGCTATAATAAGCTAAATGATCATATTATGGTAAAGATTAAATGAATGATTAATTTAAAAACACAGTTTCCAAATTTAACAATTTCTTTAACTTGAGAGAGAATCCTGAACTAACTAAGGTGAATTTAATTTAATTACCAGTGGAGGTAATAACCGGGTTGATCTTTGCATGTTTAGAAAGAGCTTCCATGCACTCTTCTTTGCTCATATTGAATAGGATACACTCCTCTATCAAACGGTGCACCTACACATATATCCATGCATATTTATACCTTGATCATCAAAACTTATACATGCAACCAAAGAAAACAAAAGAAAGAACTGGAAATATTTAAAAGATCTGTTTTTTTTTTTTTTTTTTTTTTTTAAAAAAAAAAAATTTTTTCTCAAAAAATAAAAAAGTAAAAAAAAATAAAAATAACAAGGATAAAAAAAGAAAAAAAAAAAAAAATTA
>Ga0099825_1010043_pt1 | contig 10516 bp, 8 predicted proteins | sample SiratroredBW_FD_76838 | JGI IMG/M metagenome (GOLD analysis project Ga0099825, IMG submission 76838) | Root nodule microbial communities of legume samples collected from California, USA - Siratro red BW | ecosystem: Host-associated > Plants > Roots > Nodule | place: USA: California | collected... | reverse complement strand
ATATCTGAACATGGATATATAGAATTTTGTTTAACAGCTGGCAATATAATCATACCTTACTTTTATAATTCAAAGAGTAAAGTTTCTTAAAAAAATATAATATATAAATAATTTTTTATTTTACGATTTAAAAGTGTATTTTGTTTTCTTAAAACTCCTTAAATATATAATATATAATTTATTTCTTTATACGTACATTTTTTACTTTAATAAATTGGCATCTAAACCTTGTTTTTACTATGGATAACTATTTGCTGCATATAGTATGTATAATTAGATGAAACTGATTCATGGAGGTAAAAAGAAACACAAGTAGCAAATATGGTACATATAACTTAGCGTGACAAATTAAATAAGAATTTATATGCATGGAATAAGTAGACTCTATTTTTCCATGATGGTTTCTACATAAAATTAATTGAGTATGATCTCTATTTAGTAATATGGCATATGCTCAGTTTTTTCAAGCATTTTGTCTTGTCTTGTCTACTGCTCCAACTTAAATCACACTCAACAAAAATTTTTGCTCTTTTAAGTAAATAGATATCTATTATCAAATATTTGCAATAAAGTCTATTATATTTTTAGCACTGTTTTTATATGTTGGATTCAAATTTAAGAATGTCCATACAATGTATCAAAAGTTCTAATTTTTTGTAAAAATTGCAGTTAAATTTTCTTTTGATTATAAGTGGCTAATAATCCTACATCTAATACTTTTAATCTTGGAATTGACAATTGTTCCTCAGTTTATTTAAATAAAATATTATATTTCTTCAAAACTTTGTAAAATGGGCTCACATACTCATCGTTCAACTCCTTCTGCTTCTCAATGTATAAAAGTGTTAAATCCATATGATAAAAAAATAAATACATATGAAAAAATAAATGATGAAATAAACTTTATTCATGATATTATGTTATTTTATAAATAAGTCAAATTAATAACGTAAAATATGTATATATTATAATTTTTCTAATCCTAACTCGTCTTAGCAATGATGTTTTAAAAAATGAATTCTTTTAAAATTATTTTTTAATTGAATATTCAACTTTTTCTATATATCCATTTTATTTATTTCATTTTGATAAATATCAATATTAAATAAGTTTTTGAAATCAAATTTTAAAATTGAAATCTCAATAACATTTAAAATACTAAATTTTTCATTTTGATAAAATAATATATATAATTTGATAAATTATATATATATATATATATAATTTTATAAATAAAATAATATATATAAAAGTTTCGTCCTTTCACTTCGTACCACCGAGTAAGACTTACCTACTCTTGTAATTTTTTTAAAATTTACCTATTTCTGAAATTTAAAGATAAATTTACCATGAAACTCAACTTGTGACATAACATAAACTTCTGCAGCCTCACCAAACATAAGGATCCTCACCATAGATAGTTGCACCCCTTGATGCTTTGACATCCTCCCTGCAACAGCCAAGGCTTCACAATCATCAGGGCCACTAATAAAAACCATAACCACTCGTAAGTTCACTTTAAACAACGACCCTAGTCCACCGTCAACAAAGATTCCAACAGTGCATGGTGCATCTCTCTTCACATTGCGGTTTATTTCTTGGAATGCAGTGTTGGATATCTCTAGAATGCCTTCTATGCTTGATATCTCTTATCATCAATGCTATATACAAACCAAGAAAGCTATACAAACAAAATAAACTTAAGACCATACAAAACCTTAAGGCAGAAGCAGAGCTGCGACTATTAGCCTGTGTCCACAACCCTCGGCAAGCCACAGGAATGATCAACATCCTTGAAGCATACCACATCACAAAACTCTCCCCTCTACGTGTGTTTGTACTTCAGCTAGTTGAACTAAGTGGACACAACACTAGGGAGATGCTGCATCTCAAGGTTCTCTCACCTTACCATATTTGTTAGGCTTGGGACATTAGAAAAGCGCTTCTTGAAATGCAACCCAGATATTCAGTTAGAATGAAAATTGTTTTACCATCTAAATAGTGCTCGACTCAACATGAATGGAACCCAACACCATTTTTTTTATGGTCGCGCCCAATGCAACACGATTGGTACCTGGCGCAATATAAAAATTTTCCAATGTTTGGTGCAGATATGAAATTGGCGTCCGACCCCAATGAGTAAAAGAAAAAAAAAAACAAAAGAAAAACAAAACTTTGGGCATGGGTTCCAACCTCATTTTCTGGAGGAGGTACACCTGTTGAGGATGCAGATGCTGCTGATGGAAAAAGGAACCATATTCTATCATGATCAGGATTTGGGAAATAAACATTTGCATAACTTTATTTTATTTTGTTATTTGGATTTCAACATTTAAATTTAAATTTTTTATTTTGTTCTTTAATATTCAGTTTTTTCTTTATTTTGATAATAAATTATGTAACTCGGTAATGTGATAATTATGAGGCAATTGGTTTACAATCCGTATAATAAACCATCACAAAAAATTCAAAATTCCAGAATTTGTTTATAAAATCTCTAATCCTTCCAATAAAATACTACAAAAAATTTTATAATTTTTTTGACAAGTTTGGATAAGTGAAATAAAAAAAATAAAAAATGTTAAAAAAATAAAAAAAAAACAAATAGTAAATGATGAAATTTATGAAGAATTTTGGATTTCAAATGTTTATATGTTTTTAGAAAAATATTCCATGATTTTCTAAAATTCTTTGATAAAATCTCTAATCAATAAAATAAAAGAACATAAAAATTTCCAGAATTTTTTAATAAGTACATATAGATGAAATAGTAAAGGAAATGTCAAAAATAATAAAAAAATAAATAGTAAACGGCGGAATTTTGAAAAAATAAAATTATTTCACATATTTAAATTTTTTTTAAAAGAACTTCTAAAAATTTGCAGAATTCATTGAGAAAATCTCTAATCCTTCTAGTAAAACACTACAAAAATTTCCATATTTTTTGACAAGTTTGGATAGGTGAAAAAAAAAGATGTCAAAAATGCTAAAAAATAAAAAAAATATATAGTAAACAATGGAATTTTGGTGAAATTTTGGATTTCAAATATCTCAAATTTTTTGAAAAAAAAACCATAGTTTTGCAAAATTCTTTAATAAAATCTCGGATCCATACAATTAAACAACACAAAAATTTTAAGAAATTTTTAACAACTATAGACAGGTAAAATAGAAAAAAAAGATGTCAAAATTACTAAAAAAATAAAAAAAAGTAAACGATGAAATTTATGAAAAATTTTGGATTTTAAATGTCTTTATTTTTTTAGAAAAATGTTCCATGATTTTCTATAATTCTTTGATAAAATCTCTAATCCATAAAATAAAAAAAGATAAAAACTTCCAGAATTTTTTGACAAGTACTAATAGATGAAATAGAGAAAAAATGTCAAAAATAATAAAAAATAAATAAAAAACAAATAGTAAACCGCGGAATTTTGGAAAAAAATTATTTCACATATCTACACTTTTTTAAAAGGACTTCTAGAAATTTCCAGAATTCATTGATAAAATCTCTAATCCTTCTAATAAAATACTACAAAAAATTGATTGATTTGCAAAACATGTCTAGAACAAATAGTAAATGACTTATTATTTATTCAATAGGGTTATAGTGAGGTGAATTGAATTTTAAATTATTTTTACAATCTAGTGAAAACGAATTGAAAGAAAGAAAAAATTTCTTCAATTAAAACAATTTAAAGTGGGATATGTAATTGAACAGAACAAAATCGATCAATCGAAAATCTAAAACATTCATTTAAAATAGCTTTCAGTATAGTTTAACTCATATGCAATCAATTGAATCCAACAATTAACCAATTGACTTATTCTTGCCAAAAATTCACCCAATTGTAAGTGAAAAAAAATGAATTTGAACTCTTGAAATTCTTGTTTGAAAATTTCAATCAATTAAATTACAAAAACAATCAATCAATTCTTCTAAGTCAAACAGTCAACAAAAGAATGTAATCAATTAAATTAAGAATCACAGCTAATTGGAATAACCTTTGATTCTTATGAGCAAATCACAATCAATTAGTTCAGTGAAACAATCAATTACAATTTTTCAGTAATCAGCAACACTGAGAAATAATTGATTAAATCTCAGATACAACAAATTGATTTACTAGGACAAAGTACTTATCCAGAAAACACAATCTATGTCGTTATTGAACAATATTTAGAACAAATTTGATTTGTAATGATAGTAGTGCAGTACAAAAAAATTAATCAATTGAATTCTAAGAACAATCAATTGAAAAAAGCGCAATAGTAGAAAAATTATACAAATACAGAATACGAATCAAGACAAGGGTAAAGAGAAATCAAGAACACCAAGATTTATATTGGTTCACTATTTCTCAAGAGTTACATCCAGTCTCTTTGCTAACTAGTAAAGAAATTACACTAAAGAACTCAACAGTTCAATCAATACACCAAGAATACAATCTTGCATCCTACAAGAATACACAAACATAGTGCAAAACCCTACTGCACCTCTACAAGTATAAACCCTATATACTTGTAATACAAATCTCCTTTATACAATGCAAAATTGAAAACAAACAAAGCACTATAATTACAAAATGAAAACTAATGGAAGACAAATGATTGCAGTGACTTCCTTATGATGTTAAACTAGTACAATACAAACTTCAATAAAGGATAAGCTTCAAGAAACACTTTCTTGGTTCTTTTTGAATCAAAACTCTTTTGCATATCACTTCAAGTTCACTATTCTTGTTTCTAGGAATGTTCTGTAATTTGTAATCTCTATTCCTTCCAATAAAATTTTTTAACAATATAATTCAATATCATAATTATATTCTATAAATATTTAATAATCATCATTAAACAAAAACAAATCATTTGACTACACTTTCCAATATTTTCAAAAGTCAAGCTCATCTTAAAGTATTTCAACATTTCTCCAAAAATATAATATCTATCTAATGTAACTTACTATGAAATAAATCATAAATTATATATAAAAATTACATATGAATGAAAATTAGTATATATAAATGAAAACTAGTATGTAAAATTTGTATTATATACAGATTTATATCCGTATATATGAATGAAAATTAATATGTAAAATTTGTATTACATACAGATTTATATCCGTATTTAAAATCAACATTACATACATATTTTTGTATATAGATTTAGACCAAATTACATGTGGATTCAATTCATTTGTAATACAAATATTTAAATTGTTACAAATAACATACCAAGGGAGATGCTGTTAAAATAATTCAGGAATCTTAATTTTATATCTTTATAACACTTTTCTTTTTTAGATAAAATATTAATATTTTAATTTTTTCTCTTTTTAACATTTTCTAATGTGTTATTTTTACTTTAAAAGTTATAAATGGCTATATTTGTAATTTGATGATCTTATTAGCCTTTATTTATATTGATGAGAATATAATTGATTTTAGAATTAAAGTCTATTTATTATTCGATATCAATATTTTCTATTTGTATAAGTCTTTCAACATTATGTAAATGACTGATCTAGAACTTTTAAAAACACCACCAAATATTTTTATTGCCATTCTTTGTAAATTTTGTGTAGTTTGATTTTCTTTCGTATCTTAATTCCTTTTTACATTCTTTATGAGACTCGATATGTTTTAGTCCAGATTCAATCTTGAATATTTAGAAAAATAAATCAAATATTAAGTTGTATAAAAAAAAACGTGCAAATAAGATTTATAGTGATAATTGTCATGACAATATTCTTCTTCTTCTATTTTTAACACTATTTGAAAATAAATTCTCTCTTAATGCTGTTTATTACTATTGTAAAAAGTTATATGAAGACTGACAGAATTCATTTTGATTTAATAGATTTTCACAAAAAGGTTAGTAGTTTTTTTATATAACTTTTTTATTATAATTTATGAAAAAAATTATATCATATAAAATAAATAATTAATTGTTACAATTTTAGTTTTTTAAAAAAATCATTTTTTATTTATAAAAATTATATTTAACCCTCTTATTATATTTTTAAAATTTGATTCAAACTAATATGACTTACTGTATACGTACTATATATAATTGTTTGTTGATGAGTTTACGTGTAGGGAAAGAGCAAAAATGACATATGTGAAGCAACACGTACTCTCCAATTATAATTGTACTATTATATTAAGATAAGGAACTCATTATGTTAACTAATTTCATTTTCTTATTTTTTTGCCAACTCAATTTTTATAAAAATGAAATATCTGAGTTTTATTATTTCAAAATTACTAAATTTTAAACATAGTTTAAAAACAAAATTATTTGCGGTACAACAAACGAAGAAATAATATTCTGTCTATCTATCTCACCACCACAACACGAAAACGACGACAACCATCCATTCCTGCGAAAACTGAAACCCTAACGAACTCTCAGAACCGAAGCTTCGCCCAATCGAAAGACCCAAATCTCGAAAATCAAATCATGCGAAGTGTCGAGGTGGCCAAGACGGTGCTTGAGGTCGCCGACGTTGCATGGACCGCCGTTGAACACACTCACCATTACCGCCGCCACAGTCATTCCGTTCCCCCCGCCGCAGAATCCACCGATGAATGCCCCTCCGACCATGATTTGGAAGCTCTGCGATCAGAAAATCGACGTCTCAGGAACTTGCTCGACCAGAATCTGAAACTGCTCCAAAACCTCTCTGAATCGCCTTGCTTCGATAATTGCCCTCCCGATGTATATTTCAAATTTCAATAACCCTTTTTTATTTCCTCATTCTATCAAATAATGCTATCTTCTCAAATTTGTTTTATTTTCTAGAAATATGGACGGTATTCAATTTCATCAAAGAAGTTTTTTTTAATGTTTCATTTTAAATTTGGCACTATTCTTTTCCTTGATTATTGGAAATGAAATTCTGAATTCTTTAGTTTTGTCTCCCATGAGCACTTGACGCAACCTTCAACCTCAGGGCCAATTTGTTCTGAAGTTTGAAAAAATGTAATTTTTTTTATAGAATTAATTGTGATGTGATGAATGTCTGAATTTATCTCAATAATGGATTTTACTCTGAAATGTGTGTCTCGGTCTGTCTGATTGAGAAACGAGTATGAATTCGGTCATGGCCATGCATCTGGAAATTCTGGTATGAAAGTAAAAAGAGAAAAGCTAATTTCCGGGGGAAAATCTTTTAATTGGATGCTACTTCTTCCATAATAAATGGAAAGAAAATTATAGTATTTATTGATGAAGCAACTTGTTATATAATGTGATCTTGATCGCATTGGAAATGAACCGAGACTCCAGACATCATAAAGTTGCTATTTTGGGTAACCTATACCTAACCATCACCCTCAGCCCGGTGAATTAGTGGAATTAGCCATACCCGTGGGAATATTGGTAAATAAATAAAAAAGAAGCTAATTTTTTTAAATTGGATGCTTTTAGTTTCTTACTAATTGGGTATAATTTGATGCTGGTCGATCATTTTGTGTGATATTATTGCATCTACATTTACGAATCTGGAAGCATTTGTATAATTTCATTCCAAGGGTTATTAGTTTGGCTACATTGTGTTTTGGGTTTGGTCATATGATGTTTTACCTGCTCCTTGTTTATATTTTGGGGATATTTGGTTGTAGTTGAATGACCGGTTAGTTGCTACCATGAAGTCTGATGAGTACCTGAGTCGGCTCAAGTTCCTACAGCAGGAAACTGCTAGCGGAGGAAGTCAATTTCCTTTCAAGGAGGCCACTGGTAAATTTCTCTCCTTTGAAAGTGTGTCTTGTGTGTGTTGAAATAATTAGATATTGACAATTTTTTGGTTTTTTTGGCTGGTATTTGACAGAGGTTGATTATCAATCAGCTGACATTTTGGTCAATGTTGACTCTCAAGAACCCAGTTGGTGGGTTTGGGTTAAGGATGAGATGGATCCTAGTAACATTGAGGAAATGAGTGGAATTGATGATGAGAGTTACTTGGTCATCAGTGAAGAACATGTGGTTGATGGTGTTGCCAACTTTATGGCCAAATGCATTTTGTCAAACCCGAAAGCTCTGGTTTGTGTGTGTTCATATAATATGCATTCTTAGTTTTTTCTTTTGCTGCAACTAACATCATTTGCCCTTGTTATGATTGTAGAATTTTTCACCGGAGGAGTTGCAGACAGGTGTGTTTTCTATCATACTTTTTTTTTCTTAGTTGTTTTTCCTTTATATTTCCTTCGCCTAAACTGTAAAAGCTATGTTGAATTGTTGCTTATAATCTTCTCTAGGTCAAATGGACTGGTAACACTCCAATCCTTTTATTTTTTGTGATTGGTGAGGAAACTGTTGGGCATGAGGCCCAGTCTCAGTAGAATATTGAGGCTCGTATTTGGGAGTTTAGTCCCAATAGAATAAAAATCAGGAGCCTAGGGATTAGTTGCTGGTTATACAGCAGTTGGGAAGTTAGTAACTAAGGACGTTTAAACAAGTGAAAAAAGTAGCTAATTAGTTGTATAATTATATTGCAATGATAGTTTGTCAACTGAAATTTCTCAGTTTAAGGGTGTTACCGTAGTTGGAGACGGAATTCTCCTTTCTTCATTCTCAATAGCCGGGAAAAAGTATTATTTTCAATTCTTTCTGTTTTGGCTATTTTCCCTAGACTAATCCAGTGATCATATGGGTTCCTATCAATTAGTCTGACCTATTAGATCTCCTGTTAGCGTGAATTGAGTTAGGACAAAGTTCGTGACTCTTCCTTGGAATTCCTAAAGATGATGACCATGAAGTATGGATTGCAGTTTCCTTGTCCAATATCAAAAAATGTGGAAGGAATTGACGGCATTAGATAACTCTGGCTCAATGGATTAAAAAATATGATTGAATTGGAGAATGGCAACACCAGTGAACACCACGGAAGCAGCCAAAAACAATCTCCTGTATTGGAAAAACACACTAAAGACTACACAGAAGTCAATAAAACCGAATGTATGAAAACTTACGTTCTTGGGCATGAAAGGTTTAATTACCTAAATATGAAGGTGGGTACATTTGGGTGGGTCTGTTGGACTCAAGAAATAAACACACTGAGTTCTGAATAAATTTTAAAAATAATCTGGTTTTTAGATTTGAGTACAAACTGAGTATTAAAACACCAGAGTGAACTATCTGACACCTCAATTGCTTGCTACAAGTCTGTGATACAAACCGTATATATGGCTATAACTGTCACATCATACCATATAACTGTCTAATTTGAAATTAATATGAAAATAGTTTATTAATAACTTCCTAATACACAATTAGAACAGCCTTATTCAAAACTTGGCCTATCAGGATTGCAAGGTTAGGGCAGAGAGTTTTTCGTTTAAGTAAAGCATATTAGACTTCTTGAGAAGTGTGATTAGGCTTCATCAGTATGGATGGGATTGAAGAGCATTGGTTTCATTATGGAGAAAGAAAAACACAATGTGGGAAAATTTCAAAAGTAGCATGGATGAGAAGATTTGATGTATGTAGCCTTGGGAACATCTACAAAAGATTGTTGACATTACATCAGAACGGTATTGTGGTGGAATGCTTTCAAGAATTTGAGGTTTGGGTGGCTTGTACGAGTTGTCAACTTCAGAAGACCTGCAATTGGGATATTTGTGGCAAGGTTAATCCAAGAGATGTGCTGCTAAATACATCTGCATGGCTTGAGGGAGATGACAACTGACTAGAAGAACTTACCACAGTTCCAAAACACAAAGGCTTTCACAATCTGGGTTGGTGGGAGGGTCTTCTCCACTAGCAGGGGTCGATTCAGCAACGACTGAGGCCCAATAGCAAAAGGTGTACGAAATGAGTATATGTCAAGACAAGAAGGTCATTGCTCTCAATGTACTATGTTTGGTCCTGCACACGGGTGCCCCAGGCACTGCGACATGGGCAATTCATTTTGTCAGAAGTATGTGCAGTGTGGGTACATGGTTAGGGAGGTAGTTATAACAGTAGTCGGGAAAGTCCTGAAGTAAGGAGGTTTTAAATAAGTGAAAAATATATTATTCGCCCTAGACTCTAATCTTATCATCACATCCCAACAGAAGCTATTGTTCAAATAAACTTCTTAATGGCTGAGTCATTAATTGATGACTATTGTTCAGCATGAATGATTCGAGTGGATAGTCCCTTTCAAACATGATGGATAAGGCGAATGCTTGTTTCTCATAATGTTCCAACTGAATGATTTATTCCTTTAAATTTTCTACATGTAATGCTTTTATATAAAAATTTCTGATCCTCGGAGCTGGACACCAATGTCTTGCTTTCAAAATCCGATACTTGTTCTGTAGACTTAAAATAAAATTTGGTCTTCTCTGTACTCGGCATTTTTTTTTTTTTTTTTTTTTTTCTTTTTTTTTCTTTTATTTAAAAAAAAAAAAAATTTTTATTTTTTTTTAAAAAAGAGGGAGATAATTTTTAAGATGTTTTTTTTTTTTTTTTTTTTTTTGCAATTTTAGTAAGTTTGATATCATTTGATTTTATTTTTCGATTCTGTGTT
>Ga0099825_1010041_pt1 | contig 10517 bp, 6 predicted proteins | sample SiratroredBW_FD_76838 | JGI IMG/M metagenome (GOLD analysis project Ga0099825, IMG submission 76838) | Root nodule microbial communities of legume samples collected from California, USA - Siratro red BW | ecosystem: Host-associated > Plants > Roots > Nodule | place: USA: California | collected... | reverse complement strand
TTATTTTTTTATATATATTTTTTTTTTTTTATATTTTATAATATAGTAATAATATATATATATATATATATATATATATATATATATATATATATATATATATATATATATATATATATATATATATATACACTTTGTTCCACACTTAATTTGTCTATGTACCTAACACAATGAATTTTAAGTTAAATGTTATCATTATAATAAGAAAAACATAGACAACATAATATGACTTAGATAACTCATAGTTGTATCATTGAAATGTTTACACATGAAGGTTCCCCCAACAACCTATAATGCATCTAGTAAGGAAATGCATAGAGGAGCACTCCAAAATCTTTATTGTCTCACTATATCTCAAAGGGTTTCAGTTTCAACCTGTGTAATATGGTCAGAAAGCTTATATATGAGATCATCCTAAGCTTCTACTATGCCATCAATATCAATAACAAGTTCTCTCATACTCATTAGAACAAACAAAATTCTAAACAAAAGTAAAATATTAGTTCAACATTAATAGAAATTATAACAATAAAAAGTAACACAATGTAATACATTTGTCTGTGTTGAGACTAGCATGACCAAATGTCTAGGCCAAGCCAAAAATGTGCCTAAAGTCTCCCCCACTAATTAAGCCTCTGTACTGGGCAAAGGCAGTCAAGCAGCAACATCTCAAGCTTCATCAACCACTACCTGGCATCTAGTCGAAATGTAGAGGGATGCCACGAAAAAGTAACCCTCCTCTAATTGATACAAGATTGTGATTGCTTCATTTTCCAACTCATTTAACTTTTGAGGGTTAATTACTTTCTTACAAATGGCATTGAAAAACAAACACAATCATGTTGTTGCATCAACACATGACAATCGTGGGACTTTAAACTAACACACTTTAATCTTGCATAGACAAAAGGCTTTTACTTAACATTTGAAAAGTACCATGTGAAACTTTCACATTGCATAAGCATTAACAAAAGCTTTGCTTTTCTTTTTTAGAAAGAGTATGCGACAAGATGGAGACAAGTAATTATGTTTTCTACCAAATTATGGATGTAAATTAGAATGTATAACCATGTCAAACAAATCTTGTTATGTTTTAACTCCATCTTTTATCTTTTCTTTTATGTTGAGAAATACCTCAATTACATTATTGGAAATATTTGCTTCACATGCATCACATCTATGTAGTGTTTAACATCTAGTTTACACCAATATGGAAGATAAAAAAAATATTGATTGTTTCTTCTAAATGTTCTTCTCAATGGACTTCTTTTGTGTCTTTACCAACTAATGTTATCGTTCTTTACTTGCTTGTATACTTGTTCACTATTGCGGGTGTCGATGCAACTTCATCCTCCTAATCATCCATTCAATGCTTTCTTCAATTTATGATATGGATGACTACGAGTAAAGAACTTTCGATTCCTAGTCCCTTTAGACTATAATCGCTCATGTTACCATATGTTAGAAAATCATTTATTGTGCATAACATTAGGCAAAAACAAAAGTTATCTTCACGATATGCATCAATACTCATCTTAGAAATTGGTGCAAAAGTCTCTTTCCATATTAGCAACCAACCTCGGTTTCTACCTTTCAATAGACACATCAACTTTATATTTTACTGCAAATATCCATTTGCAGTTAACAACATTCTTTCCTTTGAGTTTTAATAATTTCCCAAGTACTACTCTTTTGTGATGCATCCATCTAAATTTTCATGATATCCCTATGTTATTTCTTTATTAAAGCTTTAGAGAATTCAAACTAACAATGAACCAAGTAACATTATATCTTGCCTCTGATTTTATCTTTTATGAGAAAATCAAACATATTGAAATGAATTGTCATTTCACAAAGAAAAAATCGAAGTATGAGGATATCACCACTAGATTTAATTCACTAATATATTTGTCAAATCTGTAAAACGACATATGATCAATTGTATTTGTAACTAGTCACATATCACTTATGTGTTCTAGCTTGAGATGTAGTGTTATAATTATAAAAATATGGAATTGATCTCTTTCAAGTTTCATTAACTTGGTCCCATAAACATTTATAACGGGTGATTTGCTAGTTTGGATAGACTATACATTGACACCTATCTATATTAACAATTGTTATTGTGACTACTAAGAAGTTTGTCGTTAGGTTCTCGCATTTTACAAATCAATTGGTCATGTTTGAGCATGGGGCAATGAATCTCTCAGACTGTGTTTCTGGCTATCTAGAGTAGTTTCGTAGGATTTCTCATCCATATATCTACTCGTTAGTTGTGATTATGTAAAAGTATTTGCTATTCACACTTCATACACTTCTATTTACATTGTTCTTTCCTTTTATTTCTTTTTGTTAGATGATGTAAAGTTAGTGTTCCTTAATGAATTTTTTGAAAAGGAAATTTATATTGAGCAACCTAAAGGCTTTGTTGTGGAAGGAAAAGAAGACAAAGTTTATAGGTTGTTTAAAGATCTTTTCGGCTTAAAACAAGCTCCAAGAGCATGGTATAGCCGAATAGATCATTACCTCCTCAATTTAGGCTTTGACAAAATTCTTTCCAAATCTACACTTTAGAATCTATACTTTATGCCAAATCCAAAAGCGTTAAAACTTTTGTTATCTCACTATATGTTGATGATCTTTTGATTACAGCTAGCAATGAAAAGCTTATTGATGATTTCAAATTAAAAATAATGCAAGCTTTCGAAATGACTGATGTTAGTCCAATCAATTTTTTCCTTGGAATGGAGATTAAGCAAGGCGGGGATGAGGTTTTTATCCGTAAAAAAACAATATGTAAGAGAGATTCTAAAAAAATTCAGCTTGGAAGATTGCAAGAAGGCCAACACTCCCATGAATCAAAAAGCAAAATTAAGCAAGGATGATGAAGCTGATGCAGTAAATCAAAAAGAAAGTCTTATTGGTTGTTTGATGTATCTTATTACAACAAGGCGAGATATATTGTATGCTATGAATGATAAGAAACAAGAAATTGTTACACAATCTAGAAGAGGTTGATGCTAACCAAGTCTTAGTGGTTGAAAAAAATTTTAATTGATCTTAACATGGAGCAAAAGTAAAGTATGAAAGTTTTTGTCGACAATCAAAATGCAATATCTATTTCCCATAATCCTGGGAAAATCAAGCATTTTAACATTATATTGTTCCTCTTCTTAAGAGAGGTAGATACAGAAAGATAGAGTTGTTGATCTTGTTTGTTGCAAAATTAAAAACCATGTTGCAGATTTATTTATCAAGCCACTCAACAAGTTTGAATTCTTAAGATAAAAAGATAGGATGTTGCAGTTCCAAAATTAAGGAGGAGTGTTAGATATTGTTTCTAGATTTTATGTTGATATCTTTATTTGTTTTTTCTATTTCAGTTTTTGAATAAGTCTTTCTAGTCAAAATAATTGTTTCTAAACTTCCGGACAAAATGTTTCCGTGAGTTTAATCTTTGTTTTACTGCAAGTATTATAAATGTATTTGCACTTTGCAACTGAGATGCAGAATAATAACGATACGTTTTATTTTATTTCATATATTTTCGTTTAATATTTTATCTGCCTTTTTCCTGTAAAACAACACTTTTGTTGCCAAAATGTCCTTTTATCTAAAATAATATAACCCCAATTCCTATCTTTACACTCGACTTTGGTTGTCCACTCCATCCCTTCTACAAATTTTCTCTATTTCTTCATTAAAAACTCAAAAATTACGACCAAAAGAAAAAAATTTAAACATTATTTATTACCTATTGTGTTGGTGAGCATATAAAAAAGAACTTGTTTGATATATCTTCTTGGGGAATTCGTGAAAAAACCTTTAAAATTTTAGTTTTTCTTATTTGGCCTGCATGTTCTTTTGTTGTTTAAGCACAAAATCCTTTGATTCAGAAGGGTGATACTTGTTTTGGTTCTTGAGCAGTTGGTTTGACACATATCACATGCATGCTTCCTATATCATTGATATTAATTTCTTCTTTTACAGTAATGTTTATGAACAAAATGCTGTTCTATACAAGATAGAATTTGAGATTATCTATATTATTGGTTTGTCGCAATTTTGACAATGCAATTCCATTAATCTGTCTGATTCTCTCCCTTGACAGCTGCATCATTCTTCCTATCTCCTTGAAAGACCGAGGGGTCTCTCCATCAAGTCCATAGTGCAATGTCACAATCTCTGCTTCTCTCTTGCTAAGTGTGTTAAGAAGCTTCATCACTTCCTGCTTCATTAGTTGCCTCTTAACCATCTTCTCTGGAGTCATGTCCTCTGGCCCTGGTATAATCTCCTGATCAGAATTTTGATGAACAAGTTAAACAACTAGGTACACTCTCCAATCTTAATCTTTAAATTTAAGTTTGAGTTAAATTTAAATTTGTAAACTGAGCTTGCAGAAGTAACTCAAACGTAGCTTTTAAAAATAGATGTTTTTGGACAAAGTTTAATGTGGAAATGTAAACCTAAGTTTGTAATCCGAGTCTCCAAAAATGTTACAAGTCTAGCTACTATGAGACTGAATTTTCAGACAAATTTTAACAAACAAACGTATTTTTGAGAATATTCAGACATGTCACAAAACTGAGTTCACTTTCCCAGCTGATTGGGAACACCAAACGGGAAACCAATCAGTAGTTGATCAAATAAGTTATAACTTACATATAAGTGAACAAGTTATTAGACCTGAAGTGTCATGTGGCCACAATCAGTTACATCTTTGTCCAGTGAAATTGGTGTTCTGCTGTTTTCAGAAACAAGCCTAATGGTGGAAGCCTTCACATTGAGCATTCTAGCAGTTTCATCGTATGTGGGCTTTCTCCTCAGTCTTGTGCTCAGGATATTGTTGGCCTTAGCAACTTTGGCCACCATCTCACACTTGCCACACTGTAAATCACAAACTAACCAACCTTTCACAATAACTAGTCCACTTCTTAAGTCTTACTGTGTCAAGAGCTGCTTTAAAAATGTTATGTTATGCTTCATGAATTAGTTTATTGCTCAAACACTTTGCATGGTAAATAAGACCAAAATGAATCAAAGCCTCACCGGTAATCTCACTAATCTGGACTTTCTGGCTACGGCTTTTATCATGGCTTGCTTAATCCACCAGTAAACATATGTGGATAATTTATATCCTCTCTCTGGGTCAAACTTCTCTGCCCCTCTAAGAAGTCCAACGGTTCCTTCCTGGAAAAATAATTTTACCTTACATTGGAGATTCTTAATTTGATCCTAATATACAAAAACTTACCAAAACCATTCATGTGCAGAGATCAAATTGAAAATTATACTTTGACACAAATAAGGACTAGTGTTATAAAGAAATGCAACAAATAGTGAAATACTAAAATGAACAGGCACCTGAATGAGGTCTTGAAGGCTTAATCCTTTGCCTTGATAACCAGTTGCAATGGAGGTAACTAATCCACGATAGTCATTGGCTAATCTTTCTTTAGTCTCTCTGGCATTGCAAAGTGCCTTATCCAGACTAAGTAAGGACCTTCTTGGGATTGCAGAGTGCTCTTCAAACCCTTTGGTTATTAGCTTAGCAACTTCACTCTTTGCTCCCTGCTGCTAGTTGTTATGCAATACAAACAAACATTATGATTCCTTTTGAAATGAAAGTCAACTCAGCCACCATCAAAATTTCTGGTTGGAAAAACTTAGTTTTATTTTTAAGTGAAAAATATTTATGAAAAAGTTTATTCATACATAGTTTAGATATTTTTTTCCAAACACAGATGTGTAGTGTAGAGTTTGTATAAAATTGAATTGGTACATAAACAGAAGTTGGAAAGAAAATTATGCTGCCAAATAGTTTTATTACTTGTGGTGTTTGTGTTTTATCCGAGGATACCCTGAGACCTAAACAAAGCTCTGCTTCTTCCCTTGAGCTCAAAAACCAAGATTTTCTAAACCCAACTATGCTCCCATTCTCATTGCTTCCAGTTACAGACTCCTCTGTCTGGACAGAAGCATTGACCAATGTAACTGCTTCTGTTGATGTATCACTGTTGGTACCAAACTTAGTAGGTTGAAGAGAATGGTGCATTGGAAAGGTGGGAAGGGAAGATAGAGACATGTTGGGGATGAGCATATTCTGGCTTAGGCCATGAAACAACTGAGACAGATATTTCAAATTTAGTTTCTGGTGTGTGGGGCAAGATGAAAAGGCATGAAAAAGTATCTACTTTTGTGGATATCATTGACACAATTATGCAGTGTGCTATAGGTACTACCATGTTAGGCCAAATTATTCATTATCACATTTGTCTCTTCTGTTCCCAAAATGTGGCAGCTTAAAATTAAATAAATGATTAAATATATTTTAGTTTCTCAAAAGAAGTAAAAAATGTTAACTTTTTTTTTATCTCGTAAATTTAAAAAGAAGTATGCTATGAATTCACGTTTAAAATTAGTTTTATATAATTAAATTATAAATCAGGATATAATAAGTTTCTTGACTTTTAAATTTGTGTGTAGGAGGCATTTCTTTGCTAATTCAATAACTTGCAGAAGCTTATATAGTTTTTTTTTTTCTCAAATAATCTAATATTTTTATGAATTGAGACAATTTATGGGGGTTTGATATCATTGGTTTTGTACATATATTCTAGAGCATTTCTTAATCGCAAAAAATGAACCACTAGAAAAATTATAATTAAAATTGGCATGTCATGTTAAACCAAAAAAATTAATAGGAAAGACTGAAAGTGGTGACAGAAAAAAGTTTAAGAACTTTGAGAGGTGAAGAGTAAGAAGAAGAGAATACATAGTAGCAGCCCTCCTTTATCAATCTCACAATTTCTCAGCAGACACTCACCGGTTCAAAGTTCCAAATTCATTTTAGGGGTAAAACTAGGTTATATCATGAGTGTAAAAGAAATAAGTTTAGTGCTTAATCAAACTCAAACATGGTTTCATGTTTCAATTTTCAAAAACTAGCTTTCAAAGTAAACAAGTTTTCTATTCCTTGTCCTAATTCAGAAAAAAAAAATAATGACATCGCCATTTCCCCATAATTCTACAAAAATTGATATCCTGTCCGATGCCTTCCGTGACACATTAAAGTTCACAGAAAAGATAAGTTCGAAAATGAACTGAAGGACGAAAAAATTAGGCATTTAGTATAAATGAAAAGAAAAGTATTAACCATTATTGGATGAACAGAAGATTTTAGCCTAACGGTTTGGATAACGAGCTCTTGTTCTTACAGATATGAACTTAGTATATAACATTATCAATTACATTCTACTCTGACTTATGTAAGTTATGGAGGATATACAAAGATGCAGATGATAAGAAAATACAAACTGAATAGCTTAGTAAATCCAATCCTGTTGCAATGTTAACCATTTTGCTCCTCTCAAACATCTTTACCAAAAGAATCATGACAATAACATGTCCCACCTTTGTCTTCAATTCATCAAGTGAGCATATTTTCATCCACTTAGGCCTCTCCTAAAAAAGATAAATAATATATTCACTTTCTTTTCCAATATATAAGAATCATGTCAATTAATTAAATGGAAATTGGATAACATTTAGCATTGAATGATGCTAGAAAATAAAAGAAAAAATATACATAAAAATGAAAGATGGTGGATTAAGAAAACTTCATGGGATTATATCATCACGTGACATTGGGTTTGTTAGAGTTTATCATTAAAAATAAGTTAGAAAATGCAGAGGACTGATCTCCATTCAACCTCATAAGAGTTCGAGGGCCTTCTCCTTACATTAACTACAAAGTCACTGACTAGAACAATCACCTATCTTATCTCCAAGCTATTTTTCTTACACTGAAAATACTAAGTTGCTAAAATTTCCTAAGTAAATGTCATTTGTATGTTCTTGATAATAAAAATATAAAAGAAGTGTGGTATATAGTTACTATTTAGGGTTGTATAATACCTTCATAGCAAACATTCCAAACAAAGAGGATCCTTGAAGGGCACGGTCTACGGTAGGTGGAACATCAGAAGGTATATTGCTTATGAACAATCCGTATAAGCCCATACCAAAGATCAACATAACCGTACCAGCAAGATAAACATCTGCAGTATCAAGCAAAATGGATAAGTGCAAGTACTAAACATAATCTTATCTGAAATTCAGACCAAATATATTTGGAACTATGTAGTTTAACGATGATTTAAATGTTTTACTCTGATAATGTTCGAGAAAATATTTTTTCGAACAAATTATACATAAATTTGATAATTTAAAAGCAAAAAAGTAACATAATACTTTATTTCTCCGATTTTTCCTTTGATGTTTTCATGATCCAAGTAGAGTAAATACAAAATCAAGTCTTGATAATATAGAAACTGTAAGTCTGATAAGCAATAGATTACCAATTGCTTCAACCAACCGCAGAACCATCTGTCCGGTGTGAACTCCTTTAACACAGCTTGTCCAATAGACTTTGTATGCATCAACAATATAAATACAACCCTAAAATGATCCGGTAGAGTCAGATATTTGTACCACAATGTTTGTCATCATGATTAACTGCAAACTTAATTATATGTTTAATGTCTGAAATTTAAAATAAATTTGATTTTAGTCTACCCAATTATTTAAAAAAAAATTAGTTCCTCAAATTGGAAAAATAAATTAATTTCTAAATATTAAATTTTAGTCACTTAAATAGCTTTTTTCAAAATTATTTTTAGTCCTATACCAATGGTGATAACCTCTTAGTATAACTACAAAATACCTACCATAAAGTAGTTGAATGATTTAATTATAAAATACATTATTCTCGTGATCAATCCCCACCAAATGTGAAAACTAGCTGAACCACGGTAGTCACATTATCGTAAGATTAGTTTCAGTGTATTAGGCAAACCCACTAAAATAATGCATTACACTCTAATTTTTAAAATAGATATATCTTTTATGCTAACAATAGTACTCTTTATTTCATTTACATTTATATCATGATATGTATAGAATTTTTGGGGCATAAGGCAAAGTTTTTATAAAAACTTATAATACCAATTATCAATCCTTATATTAATTTTTTAGTTTTTTTTAAGCCGCAAAATCACTTATCATAGTTTAATAATTTTAATGACTAGGTTTTTTCAGATCACAAAACCAATGCAAATCCATTTTTCTTATAAATTTTTAAATAAATAATAAACATGATCAATTAAATTATAAATACCAATGTTTATATCCCTACCTAATAAAATATCACACAAAAATTCATTAATAATTCAAAATTTTCCATGTCGTGAGTTTTTACACACCTGTTTTCACTTTTTAATTTAGGATAATATTTTTATAATTGAATCAAATCATTTTTTATCTTTAGTGTTAAGAATGTTATTGTGTTTGACATTTGTAATCTTATTTCTCATCAAGTTTCGTATATAAAAAATTGATGTTATCTTTAAACCAAAATTTTAAGATAAAAGATCAATGAATTCCTTTAATATATATTGTTTAATTTTATTTTTTAATCTTTACTTAATATAAGATTTAAACTATAGTTAAATTCCTAACAACTTTAAAGATGTAGGGTATTGAGAGAACTTACATTTAGAAAGCACAAGAGTGAGCCTGCCAAGGACCCTCCAACAGCAAATAACGCCAAGAAACGGAAGTCGAAAATGATCTGATCAACATAATCAAAAACCTTTTAATTACAAAAGGAATATCCATACCTCAATTGCCATTCATCACTATCCAAGTTTCTTTTTACTTTCTTCTTCCATTTAAGAAAAAATCACTTCTTCAATAATCCTGGTTGCTTTTGGCATTGCCACATTTAATCGTAATGTTATATTCAGTCAAACCCCAGTTTCTGATAATTTTAAGTTATAACTAATTCATAGAACAAAATTCATTAATTTAGTAATATTACGAAAATTTACGAGTTAAGGTAACCCTGAGTTTCTGCGAAAAACCTAACTTACTAAAAAGTTGCTAGTGCATCAGTGTATATGAAGAATATAATAGTTCTTATTTTCTCAATCTTCACCCTCAAATGCAAATTTATCAATTGAAAACTAAGAAATATAATTTTACCCATTTATGTGTAAATATTTAAATTTGCCAGATATTCTAAAGCCACCACCCGTTCGTTAATAATTTATCAAAAGGCCCTTTGATTACTCTTAGAGGCTCTTTTGCTTTTACTAATTATGTTGACAAATTGTTAAATATTCAAAATTATTATTTAGAGATTGTGTTTGATATATATATATATATATATATGATATTTGAAATTATAATTTATTTATATTAATATGGTAACCTTTTTCAGTAATTTAAAATTTTATCTCAGACTTTGGATTAGAAGAATGTAAATTAAAAAAAAAAAAATTAAGAAGTTTACTTTTTTTAATTAGGTAAGTATGTCCTTCAAATGTCATCAACCCAGATAAGATGGATCAATCAGACTAGGTTTTTTTTTTTTTTTTTTTTTTTTTTTTTTTTTTTTTTTTTTTTTTTTTTTTTTTTTTTTTTTTTTTTTTTTTTTTTTTTTTTTTTTTTTTTTT
>Ga0099825_1010038_pt1 | contig 10518 bp, 5 predicted proteins | sample SiratroredBW_FD_76838 | JGI IMG/M metagenome (GOLD analysis project Ga0099825, IMG submission 76838) | Root nodule microbial communities of legume samples collected from California, USA - Siratro red BW | ecosystem: Host-associated > Plants > Roots > Nodule | place: USA: California | collected... | reverse complement strand
TATATAAATATATATATAAATATATATATATATATATATATATATATATATATATATATATATATATATATATATATATATATATATATATATATGAATCTGTATTAGGATTAACTAAATATATATAGGTATATATTAAATTTTAAATTAAAATTTTATTTTCTCCCAAATCAAAATGACCATTTGACATACACAACAGCTTAAAATTAGTGTTGGGAATACAAACCAATAATATATTAATATATAAATTAACTACATATTTTAATTTATTATTATCATTAGAACCATAATAAACTTTTACTAGAATAAATTATTGGATAAATAATATATTCTAAAAAAAGGGTTTATAATTTTTTTTTGATATATATAAAATCTTGATACAATAGAAATCACTCTCTAACAAACAGAAGATTTAAATCCCATAAGAAAAATAATAATTTTTTTAACCGTATTTAAGGCTTTCTCTTACCATTCATTATTCCTATTTATGTAAGAATTCACTCAATTTCTTTGAAATAACAAGATAGAAATGTCATCATTCAATTTGATGAAATTAACTCTTTTATATCTAATATTATATTAAAATCTATGTGATACCATTAAATGTTTAAAAGATTGAGTCTCTGTATTTCAATCCAATAAGCCATATTCTATGTATATAATTCGCTTCCGCAAAATTTCAAGAAAGGAATAAAATCCTTACACTGAATTTTGTACTATTAATAATAATAATTTTGGACGTTACAGTTAAACTTTTATATACATCGAAAGAAGTTAAACCTCTTTCTACCAAGCAAAACCTGTGATGGTTTATATCACACCCTTTTTACCAACCCTAGTTGTTTATCTAAGAGTGATTGTTGTCTAAAGAATACTCGGTCTTATCCAAGAGTGTTTGTGTTCCAAAAGATGTCTGGGTTATTAGTTAGGAGTGGTTGAGTTCCAATAATACTTCGTTTTTGTTAGCCAAGAATGACTGAGGTCCAAAAAATACTCATGTTGTAACTTGTAGTGATAATTTACATAGTGAAACTTGATCAATTGATTAAGAAATAGACATAATGTGCATTTTCAAACGAACTAGTGTAAAAATCTAATTGTAAATCTTTCTTTCTCTTTATCTCTTAGTCATTGCACATTATCTTTTCACTTTTCACTAACAAAAGAAGGAGAGTTTTATGAACCAAGTTCTAGAAAGGCTTATGATAGATCGTCTCTCATATAAAACTATCATATTATGCATCATCAAATGATACATTTCATAAATTTCAAAAAGTTTAAATACACAAGATGGTTCAACCCTCCTATCTTGTGTATTTAACATGTTTTCACTTGAAGGTCAAAGCATTATCTACTAAGGAAAATATGACAGAGGACAAACCAACTAAAAATTGATACAATAAGAAACCTAATCATAAGAACAAAAATCAATTTAGAAGTTTCCTTCCTAATGGATCTAACCTCCCATTTAAGAAGGAACTTGTTTTGTGTTGTGGAAAGCCATGTTATCATTCACCTTAATGCAATTATATAGTCAAGAACCAAAATTATTCTAAACTAAATATAGTTGAAATGGAAGATACGATAGTCATGGTCATTTCTAAAGTACCCATTACCAATGTGAGCAAATGAGTGGTAGATTCTAGGACTACCAAACATATATATGTGCAAATAGAAATGTGTTTACCTGCTACACTAGTGTGAAGAGGAAGGAATGTAAAGAAGAACAAATATATCTTGGAGATTCCAAGATAACTCTAAATCTAAAAAAAAGGAAACGTTCTTCTAAAAATCACAAATGGAAATACTCTAGTTTTAAGTGACATGCTGCATGTGCCCTCTATTAAGTTAATTTAATCTTTATAATATTGTTAAGAAAGGTTAGGGTTAAAATGTTATTTGAATCTAACAAGATTTTTGTGACAAAAAAAATGATGTATTTACAAGAAACGGATGTTGTGATTAAGGTTTGTTTGTACTCAATCTTTTAGAAGTTGTTAATGACTTCACATCCGAATCTTTTACTTATATTGTTAACTATTATGATGAGTGATATACTAGATTAGAACATATAAATTCATTGTATGTTATTAAATTGCAAAGGTTAGGCTTAGTTAACATTCATGAAAACAAAGTAGTACATGTGATGTATGTGTAGAATTTAAAATAAATGAGAAGACATGTCATTTTGTAGAATGTCAAACTAAAATCATTAGTTTAATTCATACTGATCTTGCTTATTTAAAATAAACCATGTCTGGAGGTTGTAAAAATTATTTCTAACCTTTATATATTATTATTCTATATACACTAAATTTTACTTAATCAAACATAGGATGAAGCATTTAATATGTCTTTAACTTACAAAATGGAAGTAAAAAAATCAATTAAATAGAAAAATTAAAAGGATTAGATAGGGTTGATGAATATGTTTTGTTTAATGATTATTGTGTAAAACAATACATTATTCATGAAGTAGGCTCTGTTAAGAATCTCACAGGATGCAATATTTGATGAAGTCAAGCAATTGGACAAAAGTAAAGCCAAGCACGAAAGTTGAAGAAGACTTAGTCATTGTCTTAGTGGGTGTGAGTGTGTGTGATTGAAGGATAAGGTGAACATGTGCACAACCGAGAAGAAAATCTTGGCACAATTAAATCAAAATAATCAAACTAAGTAAAAAGTTTTAGAGAAAAATCATTTAAACTTTCAATTTTTTTAACAAAAATAAACCGATTCCACTTTAAGAAATCAATTTATTTGCACGTTAATTTCAAACTGTATTAACTGTTTTCACAAAATGTTTGGGTATTATTTGTTTTAAATACTTAGACATACAAATCGCGAATACAATATACACAAGTAAAAAAATGAGAATACTGAGATTATAAACAAATCTGTTTGGTTTTTCAAAGAAAACAAAGATTTGATTTTTAAGAATTCAAGCTTTTCAAGGTGACACTGATATTCTTCAAGGTTCTGCATTGTTTCATCTTTTTTAAAAATCAAGGAGTGTTTCTGCAACTTAAATCTTGAACTTGTGTTGATTCAAGTGTTGCATAATGATCTATATAATTTTAATCTTTTGGTCCATATTTAATATTGATGATGTTATAGGGTTTAGTATTGGTGAATTCTGAAAATTAGGGTTTGTAGGATGCAAACTTAAATACTCAGTGGTGATTTTGATCTTGTAGGGTGCAAGAGGTGTTCTTGATTGTAAGTGTGTACAATTGAGTGATTAATAGTGAAATTTTTCTTGCTAGGGTTGCAAGAAAGATTGGACGTAGCCCTTGAGGAAGGGTGAATCAGTATAATTGCTCAATGTGTTTCTCTCTGACCCTTCTCTCTGTATCAATTTCTGCTTTGTGGCTTTCATTCATTTCTGCACTGATTATTTTGTTGTTCATTGGTTAATCAATTAGCTTTTGCATAGAATTACAAAAAATTGAATCATTGACTATATTCTTTGCTTAATTCATATACAACTCCTCTTGTGTGAAAGCTTGTCAATTCTGGTTTTTGATATCAATTCAACTTGCTAGGATCAAAACTGTTTGGTTCAGAAAAATCTTCAATAGCTTAACAAAAAAATTGTTCATTGTTTTCATCTGTGAGTGATTGATTAATCATCTACCTGGCCTTGATTCATTAATTGAATCATATTTTACATATTATGATTAATTGGATTAAGACGTCAATTAATTCTCCGACTGCTTGTCGGTCTTACTTTGTTGTTCAAGAACTCATTGTTTGAAAAGTTGATTTTCTTGAAATGGCCAGTTTTTAAATGATTTATTCGTGTTTGAAATTGATTGATTTTTTGTGTTTCACTTTAAATCAGTGATCTTTGAGATTATTGGAAGCTTTCATTTTGCTTAAAATGTTTTCCTTGCTTAATAAACTCAAAAATTTTGTAAAGTTCAATTCACCCCCCCCCCTCTTGAACTCAGTCTAAAAGTATTTTCAACCTCACCATATTTAGTTGAATCTAATGGAAGTTGAGAGAAAAAATAAGACCCTTAAGGAAATAATGAATGTTATGCTTATTAGTTTTAGTGTTCCCAATAATCCTTAGAGAGAAACTCATCTTGCAATATTTTTTTTACAAAATAGAATATTACATTAGTACAACACCCTACAAATACCTAAGAGTGCAGGGGTGTCTAGCTAAAATGGTGGTACTTGATCATAAGAAAAGAAAAATATGTTACAAAACTTCTAATTGCATGTTTTTAGGCTATGTGGAGCATAATGTTACCTACAACTCAACTGATGAGGAAATATCCAAGCTTTCAAAAAGGTTTAAGCATATGATTAAATAAAAGGATCTAAGCAATAGAAGACCTACCGATAAGAGGAAGGAAGATCATCATAAGATTGTATATTATAAATGTAGACAATCAGGGCACATTATGACAAGTTGCCCGAAGTTGAAGAAGAAAAGTTTAAATAATACATGGATTGTTCATACTCAAGCTCTAACTCTGAGCCAGATGCAAAGAAAGAAACTCTTTGTCTCATAACAGACATAGAAAATGAGTTACCCTCTAACCTTAACCATTCTTCTTTTGAAGCCTCTTCACCATTCTTCTTTTGAAGCCTCTTTAGACTTAACATATTCATTGTCGGACGAAGATGATTTGTCTTATATAAAGATCTTCTTAATAATTGAAACAAGCTCTCCGAGCAATATTTAAATTTAAAACAAAAAATCAAAGTTTAGTTTTTAGAAAATAAAAGGCTCAAAGTAGATCTAGCTTCATCTAACGAGAAGATGTCATATTTTGAATAGACTCATGCATCTAATACTTTAAAAATATAAACATGGAGGAAAAGTCATGTTGTGAGCATGACCTTGAAAAATTTGTTGAGAACTCGAAAGCTCTAAACCTCTTCTCTTCAAACGCTAGACATGCATTAGACAAGTGTGGTCTTAGCTATGACTTAAGATGTAAAAAAACATATTCATAAGCATGTTAAGGTTGTTTTCCTCATCGTCATAAGCCTGGACATGAAAGTGTTAGATGCAAACATAAGAAGCAATCATCTAGAACTAATAAGAGAGGATCCAAGAAAGTTTGGGCACTAAAAGAATTTATTATTATTACAGGTATCATAAGCAAAAAGGGTAATAAATGAAGATTGATCCTCCATAGTGGTTGTTAGGCACACTCAAAAGGACAAAAGGTCAACTTTCCAAGACCTAACCACATGCCTAAGATCTCTCAGACGAAATCAGATTGTATGTATGTTAAGATGTTTTGATTAAAGCAAACATATTACTTGTTCGATAAAAATTGCAATAACCCTATGATTTTGATCAAGTTCTTAAACCAACCAAGCCTGAATCATGATGTAATTGCATATAATAGACATTGAAGGAAAAGAGCAGATTATGTAAGTGCTAGTGTTTCATATGATAAACAATAAAAGCACCATGCAAACTTTCCACTTTATTTAATAAGGTGTTGATGAACATCAAACAATAAGTGCAGATCCTAAAGCTACCATAAACATAAAGTATATTCTCATAGCTTAAGTATTTATTATAAAGAATGTTTGCACATCTGTCTCCAAGAGGATTCAACATCAAGACAAGTCAACACAAGCATTTTTAGCTCTTGCCTAACTATCTATCCAGTACAATGTGTGGGTTCATTTAGCAAACTAGGACAAAAAGCCTATCATTGTAATCGTCGAAAGACGTGATCTCTCTCTAGTTAGCAAAGCTTGTGATTTGTTGATCATAAAGGCAATTTTATTTGTCTTGATTCATGAGTGACTTGTGAAAAGAATAATTGGATTGTGATAGGAGTGACTTGTGGAAAGAAAATTGAGTTGATCCAAGAGTGACTTGTTGAAAGAATACTTGTTTGCACTTTGCAGTAGTAGTTTGCTTAGTAGAACTTGACTACTTTGTCAAGAATTTGATGTAATTTGCGGTATCAGGTGAACCAGTATAAAATTATTGTGTAAACCCTTTAATTCATCTTTATGTATATTGTATGTTATTTCATCTGTTCTAATCAAAGGAGAGTCATTGCGAAAAAGTTTTTGAAATCTTAGTGACAGATCGTCTATCTCATAAGTTATCGCCTCAACACACTATATTAGACAAAATTTATGAAAAACTTTATTAAATCATTAAAACAAAATTCAACCCTTCCTTCTTGTTAATAGCGAACAACAAGGTTTAAGTTAAGGGGAGTTCATGTCAAAGAAGTTTATTTTCCTTGTACAAATTTTGTAACAAAGTGTGCTATAAAACTTTATGGCATTATTGTTTCAAGCACTTCATTTCGTAATCAAATGCTTGAAGATCATATCTCCTTCCTACGAAGTTTAGTGTAAGGAAAAGTTTGATATCCCATTAAACTTATGTTATTATATCTACGTTATATGTTTTGAATGAGTTTCACAAAAGAAAAGTTTCAAGAAAACTTTATCTGATGATGTTGTTTTTGAAAAAAAAAAAAAAAAACATGTATTTAAACTTTATTATTTTAAGCACTACAAAAAGGGGATATTGTTAAATCAAAGTCCATCAAAACTTTGTTTGATTTTGATTAAGTGACTGAAAAATAAAATTCAAATTATGAAAGTGTTTCATCTGAAAAACATAAGCCTTTTCTTAGAATCAAATCATTTCAGACACAAATGCTCCTTGTGGTGATCAGACACAAACGAGACATGTTTTTTCTTTGTTTCGTTTGATAAGCGAAAGCTTTAATCAGATGATACAAACACAATTTGAAAGCTAATGTTCTTCATGAAATATTATCTATGCTTATTTTGTCTTTATAGCAAACATATTTGTCTTATGTTAACAAAATGAACTAGAGAGCACACATTTACATGAAAGCCCTCTTGCAAGATGCGCTAAAGATCTCCATGCCATCAACGATAATGCACAAGATGAAGTTAACTCTGGAAAGATTATCTATCTTGTATTATCCCATGCTTTTGTCCTAATAGAAAAAAGCTCTCTAACCAAGGTCTTTTTAGTCCTGTTAACTTTTGGGATGTTGCTTGAAGAGAAAAATTGCATATAAAGATGCATATCTTGCATTTTATGCTTCTCCAAACTATGGACAAACATTAGAGGAAGACTTTTCTAAAGATCCTCACAACAATTACAAAAGATGTTCAACAACTCTTTTCTTCTCAAGCTCTATATATAAAAGATCTCTTTGAAGAAAGAAGGTTGACAACAACAACGACAATGACAATCACAAAAGTATTTCTACAAGAATGTGAACAAGATCTTAAGCATCCAAGTCTTATAGTTATGAGGAAGAATATTATTCATGTTCACTAGCAATCTAAACAAATTGTTTAAACTTTGTATACATTGTAAGACACCACCCCTCTTTCTAGTTAGCAAAATTTTTTGTAAACTTTATGTGTTTAGCCAAGTGTGTATGAATTCCAAACAATACTCAATTTTATCTAGGAGTAATTACATTTCAAATAATACTTTGTGTTTATTCAGGAGTGGTTGTTGTTCAAATAATACCCTATGATTAGCCAATAGTGATTATGGTTAAAATAATACTCAGTTTTAATCACCAGTGGTTGAGGTCCTAATAATACTCATCTGTATATTGCAACAATTGTTTTACTTAATGAAACTCAATTAGTTCATTGATAATTAGACGTAGTCTTTATTAACAAATGGACTGGTATAAAAACATATAAATTTTTCTTTTACTTATTTTTTTTAGATTGATTATTATTTAATTGTAATTAATCTTAGTGTGAGATATTTGTGAAAACAATTTTTGGAAAGCACTTTTAAACAATCTGACAATCAAACTTTAATTTGTATCGAACATTTCTCACGAGACTAAATCTTTAAAGAATTTTTTTTATAACTTATCCGTCAAATATTTTCTTTATCCCTTAATGTTTACTAAACAAAAAAAATTCAAATATTTAAAAACATAATTCAACCCTCTTTCTTACTTTAACATTTTTTACACTAAGATATATCACACAAACTATTTTTTACAATATGTTTTGTAGAGTATATAATTATGAAATCCATACTATTAAATAATTATGTGGTCAATATAAAGTTTAAACAGAATTTAATACACTTCAATAACATTTAGTTCACGTCATGTAAACTATTTTGAAGTTTAATTTACTTTAAAAAATTATATTTCTAATTTTATATATCCAAGTTATTTTCACTAGTCCCATTTTAACCTCAAATTGAAAGAAAAAAAAAATCAACAGAAATAGAATCTAATACACAAATAATAACTCTTTACAATTTGATGAATTAAAATTAAAACTCTTTCAAAGAGTACCAGAATTTAATGTCCAATAATACATTGAAAATAATAGTTTCGTAAAAGAGTTGATGAAAGAAAAAAATAAATGTGTTAGGTGATAGCCTGAGGGTCAACGTTAAACGGCGAACCGCCCAGGAATTTGGAACCACAAGTTTTTGGCCACCTAGCCTCCACTCACTCACCCACGTTTAAATATCCATTATGATAACGTAAACTATTAAAACCATTAAAATAAAAAACAAAAAATATATATTTATTTCTTTCATAATTATGCAATAAATAGTCATCAATAATTGTTCTTAAAAAATTCCAGTTCTACTATCCCAATAATAGTATGTCATTTAATTATAGTATAAGTTTTTTGGGTGAGTGAAAGATCTGTTTATTAAATGTGCGAGACATTATAAAATTGGTTCTTGAATATGTAAACAATTTAAATAAGTTCTTGGTATTATTTTTTCACGATAAAAATTACGGAGAAATTGATTTTTAAAATTTATTTTAATGATAAAATAGTTTCACAAAATTTAATAATAGTAAGTGATTACAAGCCTTTTTTTTTCATCTCTGTTGTCAAAACTGGATCAAACATACTGGTTCACTGAAGGATTGAGTTAGTATTTTTTAAAATATAAAGTATTCGTCATTTTTTTTTCTAAGAAACTTGTTATTTTGTTAAGAAATAGTAATATGTATTGTTGCACCTTAAATCAAAATATATGATATACTAATTTTTATGTGTATTTTAAATGTTAAAGACTTATAAAATATTTTTTTTTTTTTAGTTTTTAATAATACCAAGTTGTGATATTATATTTTTCTTATTTTATTTTTATATATTATTTAACTATTGACATTATTTTATTAATATTTTTTAAAGGGTTCAACTCATTAAAAGGATGTCTTGAACACTTTAATAACCAGTCCCCTACTAAAAATATCGTTTTTTATATATATTTAAAAACTAAAATAATTTTTAAGATTAAATTAGTAATACCTACTATATGACTAAGTTGATTATTTATTCTGAGTTTTTAATGTGTTTTAGTTTTTTTATTGTGATGATTAACTACGTGAACTTCTATAGCTTTATACTTCTACACATTATGCTCAAGAGTTTATTGTATTAACAGCAAAACGAATATTTATTAAAAACTCTAGTTTCTTTTTTTAACAAGTTAAAAAACACTTAAATCAACCAACTTAATTTTTGAAAGACACATCCAAAACATGCAAAGGAAAAAAAAAAAAAAAAAGGTATTTAATTTAATTTAATTCAAAATTATTTAAAACCGGGTCACTTTATGAGCCATGTGAATAGATTCACTTCAATGTGGAGTTTCCTTAAAACCTTAAAAGATGTCACCTTAAACATGCAAATTCTCTTGAACTCAGAAAAAAGCCACGTTAAGGACCAATCTCTTCGAACGTTTCAAATGGTTTCTACGCAACTGTGAAACTTCACTTTGCTTTTCTGAAACACCTTGCTTTCAACTTCTACTAAACTTTAAATTTAAACAATCACTTCCTTTTTCATAATTAGAATGAGATGATAATTTATATTTTTGTGTTTTTAGAAAGAAATTAGGATTGTACTTTGAGATGTGAATGAGTGTAGAATACATTAAACTCTTCTATCTCACAGATAAAAAGAAGAGTTAATGTAAAAAACGACGGTTGAGTTTCTAAAATTAGAAGATGAAAAAGAAAACTGAAATATATTCGTTGTAGTGAGAACAAAAGGACAAAACAATGAGAAAAAAACACAAAAGATACAAATGAATGTAGGGAGGTGGTGGTGGTGGTGCAGTAAAAAGTGGGGTCAAGGGCGGTGGAAAGAAACAGAAACCAAAAAGTTTATTGCTATTATTGTTGTTTGGCTTTGTTTTTCATTCTAAAATTGCACTAATCAAATGCTCTAACGTCACTCCATCACCTCAATATATAGCCCTTCTCATCCCACACTAATCAAACACAAGCTTGTTTCTTTTTGTGTGAGCCTCTCTTTAAGGTTCTTCTCTTGATCAGTGTGAAAAGGGTGGTTGGAAATTGCAATGGGAAAGCATGATGTTGAGGGTGGTTCCTTCTCGGTAAAGGACTACCATGACCCTCCTCCAGCACCCTTGATAGATGCTGAGGAACTGACACAGTGGTCCTTCTACAGGGCCTTGATTGCTGAATTCATTGCCACACTGCTCTTCCTTTACATCACAGT
>Ga0099825_1010035_pt1 | contig 10521 bp, 9 predicted proteins | sample SiratroredBW_FD_76838 | JGI IMG/M metagenome (GOLD analysis project Ga0099825, IMG submission 76838) | Root nodule microbial communities of legume samples collected from California, USA - Siratro red BW | ecosystem: Host-associated > Plants > Roots > Nodule | place: USA: California | collected... | reverse complement strand
TAAAATCGGATAACCCAATGAGACTTTATTGTGATAACAAATCTGCTATTAGTATAGCTCATAATCCAGTGCAACATGATAGAACCAAACATATTGAGGTTGACAGACATTTTATCAAAGAAAAGTTGGATTGTGGTTTAATCTGCACTCTGTATATTCCCTCACAAGACAACCTTGCAGATATTCTAATGAAGGGGCTAAATAGCAACTACTTTGAGAGTATTGTTTCCAAGCTGGGAATGGAAAATACCTATTCACCAGCTTGAGGGGAAGTGTTAGAATCTGTTTTATTAGTTGTATTATTCGTGTTTTATTATTTCCTTATTTCGCATACTATAATTATAGTGAATGATGGTATCCCACAATCATAGGGATTTGGGTGATTAGGTGGTTTTATTATACTTCCTAAAATAGCTTTCTAGTCTTGTATATATGAATTGTAATCTCAGCATGATATGAATAAGAGTGATATTTTTTCTACCCAAAATTATAACAATTGGAGAATGAAAAATTACACTACAAGGGCCGACTAGTTCTGCAGCCACTTCCCATTGGATACCCAAGTTGGTTGATGCAAGAGTTTCATACTACCCCTATAGGGGGACATTCAGAAGTGTTTAGAACATACAAGAGGATAGCTCAATCATTGTATTGGAGGGTATGAAAAGAATGATAACGAATTTTTTGGCTGGCTATGATTTGTCAGAGAAAAAAGTATCAAGCATGCTCCCCACAAGGTTTATCACAACCTTTACCAATTCCGGGGAAGCAATATGGGAGGAAATCAACATGGACTTCATTGTTAGATTACCCAAATTGAATGGTTACGATGCAATTTTGGTGGTTTTGGACAGGTTGAGCAAGTATGGACATTTTGTACCCTTAAAACATCCCTACTCAGCACGTTCTGTGGTTGAGGTATTTACAAGGGAGGTAGTCAAGTTGCATGGGATACCAACATCCATCGTAAGTGATTGAGACTCAATATTTCTCAGTTTGTTTTGGCAAGAGTTATTTCGCTTGCAGGGTACAAAGCTACCGATGAGCACAACATATCCGACGGCCAAACTGAGGTTTTAAATAGGATATTGGAGACATACTTGAGATGTTTCTGCTTGGAACAACCCAAAACTTGGGTGACTTTCATATCGTGGGCCGAGTACTGATAACACCAGTTACCAATCATCGGCCAAATGTTCCCCCTTCGAAGTGGTCTATGATAGATCACCCCATCGTTAGCTAGATCCATCCCAAGAGAGACATTTGTGGAGGCGGTAGTTCAGGATTTATTGAACAGGGATGAGGAGTTGAAGCAATTGAGATATCATTTGAATCGTGCTCAGGACCAAATGAAGAAATTTGCGGATAAGAAAAGGAAGAATTCTAACATTCAACTAGGGGATATGGTTTAATTGAAGATTCGTCCAAAAGACAGCAATCTTTGCAAACAAAAACATTTAAGATATCCTCAAGATATTATGGGCCTTATCCGGTGGAAGCCAAAGTGGGAGCAGTGGCATACCGAATACAGCTTCCAGAAGGATCCCTTATTCATCCAGTTTTTCATGTGTCCCAGTTGAAGTTAGCGGTGGGAACACAACAGGTGAATTTGGAACAATCATCAGAGTTGCAAGTGCAGATCTTGGAGAGAAGGGAAATTGGAAAGGGAGCAGAAACCATACACCAAATTTTGGTGCAATGGCAAAAGGGAGAAGAGAAGCCGCTACTTCGGAGGAAGAGCAGAGTATAAAAGACCAATTCCCGGACTTCAACCTTGAGGACAAGGTTGTTTCGAACAGGGAGAATATTGTTAGATCCCATGATAGGGAAAAAGAGAAAGCTTGGAAAGTATATTCTAGGAGGAGGTTTTAAAGTAAAGACAGAGTTTGTTAAGGTAGTTGGGGGGTGCTGTTGGTACGTTATGGTAGCCAGCGGTTAGTCTATATATTGACCCATCTTTGTTAGTTGAGGGATAGGGCGTTTTGAGTGTACAGTGTTGGTAGGAGCAATTCCTGTGTAAAAGGATATTTTCCTTTGTAAGACTTGTTATTTTGATTAAGAATCTGATCTGAGAGTAGAATCAATTCATTCTCAGTCTATTCTGTGCATCCAGTGTGTTCGATTCTTAAGTTTTTGTGATAGAAATCTAACAAATGCCAATATTCAAAAAGGATTTTACGTAAACCTGAGTCTTATGATACAATGAATAAATGATCTCTCTACTATAAGAAAAATGAAAATGCATTTCAATAACTTGTAACCAAATTAAAATAAGGAGGGGGAAGCATAAACTGGAATTGTTTGTCAATGGGATTAAGATCCTTGAAAGTTGTTCGCTGTTTTCATAACTTCTTTAGAAATGAAAATAAATTAAAATTTCTTGTGGAACAACAAATGTTGGAAAAGGTAGGATTGATTTTTCCAGCAATGGGATTGATTTTCTTGTTAAGAACGTGGCTGCAAATGCATGTGGGTTACAATTGCTCCCTCTAATTATGGCACAATTCTAGTTGGTTTCTCGTTGCAGTAATGTGATCAAATCTCACCCTTGAATTTAGTTGCAGGAGATACATGGTTTAGAAGCCACACAAGGATGTAATGCTTCTCAAGAAGCAGGGTGTTCCATGAATGTAGATGCAGAAAGTCAGTTGTTTGATAATTTTACTCCAGGTATGTTTGTTGGTCTGGCTCAAACAAATTGAATTTTGTCATGCATATGCACATTCATAAATTGATATGCTTGCACATTGCCATGCCTAATGAACTTTATTTTCATATTTTGTTCTATAAAGTTTGATGGGAAAAGGCTTATTGATATTCATTTGATGCAACTAAGTAGCATTAGTTAGTATATTATTATGTATTAAACATTAAGAAACCTCTTACAAGAAGGTAAGATGGTAAGAAAAGTGTCTTCATCGTTTATCTCTTGAAATGAAGATGGTAAGTTGCAATTCACCACTTAATTCTTTTTAGGTTAGAGGTGTAAATGAGCTGAGTTTGGTCTAATTTAAGACTCTACCTGGTAAGATATAGTTGAGTCTGGTTATTTGTTAAGCAACTCAATCATAATTGGGTTGGTTCAAATTTGGTACTTGTGGTGACTAATGAAAATTAAAAGTGTAAATAGAAGTACCAATTACTTTGACTATTGATTTAGGTAGTTCATTTTTCTAATATTGTCTTTAAGAGTAAATCAATTTTGGTGGTGTCTAAATACCTTCTTGTAAGGCACTTCTTGATGCTTAAGATCATACTAACCAATGTTGCTTTAATTGTGTCAAATGATTGTTTGAGAGAAATTAATTTTATTACTAAGCATTTTTTTATATCTTTATTATCATTTTCACATTAGGAAGTATTGTTAACATCTACAAAGAGGGAGTAGTTGTGGGTAATGCAAATGGTCCATAAAAAGATCGGACTAAATTTATTATACAACTTTACTAGTTATGCTTATGTTATATCATAATATTGAATCTTTTGGAAAAATTTATCTTTATCACACAAAAAAAAGATGACTTAGTGTTTGTCTTATTCATGAACAAATAGGAGGAATAATAACTTTTTTTTTTCCTTGCTTCTTTTCGTAAAATGTTATTTTCTAAATAGAAAGTTGATTGCAAATCAGGTAAATGTAATTACTTTTCCAGTTGTGACATTACTTCCATTTGTAGGACACGTTTGGGAAATAATACTTTCAAAATAAAATATGAAATGTCTCCAAAGAAATTCATTTGTGTTTTGCAATAACTTGCTTTGAAGAATACTAACCTTTTTAAAAGATTCTTTCCTGAAACAATTATTGTTCCTCCAAATTAAATTGAATCATTACACCAAATCGTAAACTAAAATTATAACTAAACCTCAATTTCAAATTTGTTTTCTGAGTAGGTTCGTTAAAGTATTTGAAAGACATTTTTTTCTTTATTGGTAAGTATTTCTAATACATTTATAAACTCTAATAAAAATTGCTCAGGTGTTAATAAAAAAATCATAAATAAACTAATGAAAATAGACAAATGAAAATGTAGTCATTGATTAGTTTTTATTATGGAGAAAATAAAGTTTTGATAATAACTTTATTTTCTATAAACAATTATTTGAGAACACTTTAATGACAAAAATACTAAATTAAGATATATAATTAAAATAAAAATTAATTAAAAGAGTTGTGTATTTCATAAAATAATACGGTTATTATTAGTAAAATTTACATGCATAACAATGGCAGTCCCTGATGAAAGCCATATATGAACTAAGTAGTAGTTGAAAGAGTTCATCATTATCAAGTAGTTGAAAGAATTCGTCGTAATCATTTTGATGGGTTGATTGTATATTGTTAAATTGTGTAGGATAAATGTCCTTGGAATATCCTTGGTTAGTAGCATTCATGTGTATCTTTTCTTGTACTTGCACTGCATGCGGTGCTTCTAAAACAATGTCGTGAATACTTTTTCTTTTCTTTTGCTGCCTTGTTTTATTTTGGTGTAAAAAATACTTTTGTGCATGACTTGTCACTTGAGTTGTACTTTTGGTTTGAATGTATTCTGAAATTTCTTTCCAATGTCCTCTTTTATATATGCTAAGTCCTTCTAAAAATCGTCTGCAGTGAAAAACAAGTATGACATTAAACATATTAAAAATTAATATAATATCATTGCAAAAATGAAAGTATAAATAAAAATATGAATATTATAGTACCTATGCTCTTCTACCGTCCAAGTAATCCTCTTTTCACGTTGATGTTGGGATTTTTGAGACTGCGATAATATAGGAGAAGTTTCGACAGCGACTTGAAGAGGTTTGTTTGAGAGAGAAGTTGTTTTTGACATCATAGAAGGAACATTGAAATTGTGCGACGGCACAGGCGGCTCAGTCTCAACCAAAGACGACAATAACTCATCAGTCCACAAATCTTCAGACGACAACAACTCATCAATCCACAAATCTTCATTATTCTCTATCATTCTTCTTTCTTCTTTTCTAAATCACTGCAAAATTTGAGTTTCTTTACTTTGTCAGGTTTGCCTTCTTTAAATGTTTCACATTCACATCTATATTTATAGATAAAATATGATATATGATTTATAAAATAACATGCATGGTTTATAAAATGACATGCATGATAAAAAAATCGATAAAATATTTGTTAACTAAATAAGTAGATAAAATATTTATTTAATAATTAAATAATAAAATTATGTTTAGATGTATTAGGATATATTTATAGATAAAATAACATGCATGATTTATATAATAACATGGATGGTTTATAGATAAAATAATTAAGAAAATAGATAAGATATTTGTTAACTAGACAATAAATAGTTATAAGATATTAAGAATATTAGGTTTATAAAGACTATTGTTTACATTAAAATAATGTGTTATTTGAAAATTGATAATCTACATTATCAAAGATATCGCTGAAAATATTATATTTTATCTATATAATTACTTTTTATACAACTAAAAGATTTTATATAATTTTAAGATTATAATTAATATCATTAAATTTCTATGTCAAAATAAATATAAATATAAATATTTATAATAAATGTCAAATAAAAGTTATGAAAGATATTTTTATATAAATTAATATCACCAAAGTTATATTTGATTGTCTAAAGTCCTTTATATTTTTCTTTAGTTTTTTTATGTTTTAGTTCATTAAGTTTTAAAAATCTTAAAATTTGGCTTTAAAAATGTTTAACTAAACATTATGTGTGATTTGTGCTTTTAATAAGGACTCACTTTGATACTTTATCTTTTAAAAATATATACATGTTGGTCCTTTTTAGTCAAAATTACATTGTATGAATTGTATTGGGATGGTCACGTAGGTTTTGATGTATTAGGATATATAATTTTTTCCAAGAACTCGATGAAAATATAAAATAATATTTATAAATTAAAATTAATTTGTTTAAAATTAAAAATGAATTAAAACAAATATTTTATTTGTAGAAAAAATTTATAAGATTTTAAAATAATAATTTACATTTTAAGTTTATATGTAACAGTAATAATAAATATAAATATTTGCAATATATAATATGTTTAGAGGTGTTTGTATATATAAATTTTCTTAATAACTAGAAGTAGAATATAAAATGTTTTTTCTAAACTAAAATTTGTTTATTTATAAGATTAAAAAATATAAAATTTTTTAAAAAATATATTTTTCTTTATTATTAATTTCAAAAAAAAGAAAGTTACTCCACAAATGTTTCAAGAAATAGTAATCGTTTCTTGTTTTCTTTATTTTTTAATCCACGCAATATAAAAAAAAAAAAGGGAGAAACGCAGAAACCATTGTTCTTACCGGATTTGACCAGAAAGAGTTGAACTGAGAGAGACTTTACACGAGCTTGTTGATGATGTGGGATCACGAGAAAAAGGTTCAAGTTTGTAAGAGTGTATGAACTAGTGAGGGACTACCCTTTTATAGACTTTGGGCTTTTGGGTATAGGGCTTTAGACTTTTGAGTCTAGGACAATATCCAAATAGTTATACCATATCTAAACTGATATAATTCGAAGATCATCTTTTCTTCAAAATTATATATTCTTATTTAATTGGTAGTAAAAAGTATAAAAGGTATAAATTATACTAAATAAAATATAATAAATTAAATAGTGGTAAGATATTAGTAATAATAGGTTACAAAATTACAATTTATTTGCATAAATACTTTTTTATATAATTAAAATATTTTATAAAAAAATAAATTATAATTAGTATTTAAAATTCTTTATGTTACAATAAATATAAATGTAAATTTTTACAATACAATATGTCAAGTAAAAATTATGATAGATATTTTTATATAAATTAATATCACGTTTATATAAATTAATACAGTAGTCCGTGATGGACGCCATATATGAACTAAGTAGTAGTTGAAATAATTCATCATCATCAAGTAGTTGAAAAAATTCGTCATAATCATTTTGATGGTTGATTGTATATTGTTAAACTGTGTAGGATAAATGTCGTTGGAAAATCCTTGGTTAGCAGCATTCATGTGTATCTTTTTTTGTCTTGCACTACATGCGGCGCTTTTAAGATAGAATCGTCAATACTTTTTCTTTTGTTATAGTGTTTTATTTTGGTGTAAAAAATACTTTTGTGCATGACTTGTCGCTTGAGTTGTACTTTTTATTTGAATATATTATGAAATCTCTTTCTAATGTCCTCGTCGCTTGAGTTGTACTTTTTATTTGAATATATTATGAAATCTCTTTCCAATGTCCTCTTTTATATATGCTAAGTCCTTCTAAAAATCGTCTGTAGTGAAAAACAAGTATGACATTAAACAAATTAAAAATTAATATAATATTAATATAATATCATTGCAAAAATGAAAGTATATCAACAATGGTGTATTGTTTCCGAATCACTAAAGCAGTTTCATGTCCTTCATTTATATTAGACAGTTTATTTACTTCTTCTAAATATCTGCAAAGACTATCTATACTTGTAACACAACATTTCAGAACATCATCTCACCCCAAAAAAAATAAACAAATATTATAAATCGGATGGATGTCATCCGGTTTACAATTATTAATTGAATTTGTAAACCGGATGGCCAGTGGGGTGGGTTCATCCGGTTTGCAATTTTGTAAATCGGATGAAACGTATCCGATTTACAAATTTGCAAACTGGATGAACCCACCCCAGTGGTCATCTGGTTTACAAATTAACTTAATAATTGTAAATCAGATGGATGGGCATCCGATTTGTAAATTGTACATCGGATGCCACCTCCCCCATTTCGCATCCGGTTTACAATTTACAAACCGAATGGTCATCCATCCGATTTACAACTACTAAAAATTTCTAAACTGGATGACCTTCATCCGGGTGACCTACCTATCGATGAAAATATACCGAAATCCAAAAATTTTACCTCTCTGTCGTTTTTCGTCGTTGATCAACACTTTCGACAAGTCCAAGAGGCTTTTCCACTGTTTAACCTACCTATAAACTTTCAAAAATGGCTCCGTTTACGAACAATTGCAGAGAATTTTCATTCTGTATGCGTACTGTAACAGTAACCAATGGCACTATTCAAAAACGTTCATTTTCTATTTCAAATACTATAAAGTCATTTTCGTTATTTCAACAGGAATAATTTTAACATTTTAAAAACTTATAGAGGTGAAGAACAATGGATAATTTTAATATTTTAAAAACTTATGGAGGTGCAGAACCAAGGTATTGAAGTGCTGAAAGAATTTGTCCTTTTAGTGTCATATATTTTGGACTTTTGGGTCTAGGGCTTTTGACTTTTAGGCCTAGGACAATATCCAAATGGTTATACCATATATAAACTGATATATTTAAAAGGTCATCTTTTTCATCAAAATTATATATTCTTATTTAATTGGTAGTGAAAATTATAAAAGATATAAATTATACTAAATAAAATATAATAAATAAAATTGTGGTAAGATATTAATAATAATAGGTTAAAAAATTACAATTTATTTGCATAAATACTTTTTTATATAATTAAAAGATTTTATAAAAAAATAAATTATAATTAATATTTTTAAATTTTTATGTCAAATAAATATAAATATAAATGTTTACAATACAATATGTCAAATAAAAATTATGATAGCTATTTTTATATAAATTAATATCATCACGTTTATATTTGATTGTCTATAGTTTTTTTTATTTTTTTTTATGTTTTAATTTATTAAGTTTAAAAAATCTTAAAATTGTCACTTAGTTTTTTAAAAGTATTTGTATTGTTTAAGTGGTGGTGGTTCAGCATGTTGATTCTTTATTATATTCTGATTGTGTTTGTTGGATATCAAATTTTTAGGAAAAGTCTTGGGTTATGATGGGTTTATTATTAGATTCTACGTGGTATTCTATGTTTGTATTTCACTCGTTTCTTATTCACATTTTTTATTTATAATGGTGTTCGAAGACTTCTTAGTATTTCTATTAATTTTAATTTTTTATTATTAAAAAAATAAAGTTATATGTATTTTATTCTTAAGTGTTTTGTGTTTTTAGGTACTCTTTTTGATAACTTTTAAAAAGATATTCATGTTATTCTTTGTTTTCGTAAAAATTATATTGCTCAATAAAGAAAGTAAACCAAACTAAATCAAAACCATTTTTATTTAGTTAAAATTACTAATCTAGTCATCAAAAAGATTGTCTTCCAAAACTCAAATAGAAATGAAACTTTCATCTATGGAAAGAATGAGAGTTATATTGTTAACCATTAAGTATATTTTTTGACATTGTCATGACTAAGAAAAAAATATTTTTTTAGGAAAGATGTTAATAAATTATTTTAATAAGTTGTTTCCAACATCATATGAGAGGAAGAATATTATTAAAGTTGAGAATATAAATAAAACTTCCAAAGTTCAAAGTATCAAACTTATTTGAATATTCTTTACTTATTTCCTCCCTTCTTTTAACACTTTCTTCCTTTCCTACTCAATAGGAAACTCATTACAAAACTGAGTTTTGTATCAAGATTATATGTATTTTTTTGAAATTCGATAATAAAAATTATAAATAATTTAATTTAAATTAGATAATGATACCATATTAATAAATTTAAATAAGACTAGTTAGTCGATAATGAAGGTTATAAATGATGAAATTTAAACTAAATAATAAATTAGATAACTATAAGATATTAATAATATTATATGTTCATCAAAAATTATATATATATTTAAAAGATCATATTTTCATCAAAATTATATGTTGTTATTTAATCGGAAATGAAAAATATAAAAGGTAAAAATTATACTAAATACAATATAATAAATTAAATAGTGGTAAGATATCACGCTAAAATGTTGTGTAGTTATTTGAAAATTGATCATGGAAATTACATAAGATATCGTTTAAAAAATTATAATTTATTTACATAAATACTATTTATATAATTAAAATATTTAAAAAATAAATAAATCATAATTAATATTTTACAATTTTATAATTCACAATTTCATTAGAAGCTCGCGCGAGCTTCTTCAAGTTTCTCAGCAATCTCAGCATCAGTGTAGCCCTGATCAATGAGCTTGTCTTCAAGGATGACGAGCTTAAGCTGGATCTGACGCTTGCGATCATGTTCAAGGATCTCTTTGTTGGGCTTCCTCGTAAGCCCAGCAGAGCCCTGATCTGCCTCCAACCCCTTTCTACTGTCTGCAACCTTTGACATCTTGGGCTTCACAGAGAACTTGTTACTCTGAGTGTACCCATTTGTACCTGACCCTCTTGGGTTTGTAATCCTATTCCGTTGTACATGTCAACTCACTGAAACATGATTAGAGATTTTGTCAGAACAAAGATATATCCAATTGTATAATACCACATATGAATACTCTATCCAAAAAAGAACATAGTAACACACAAGATTCTGTTTATGAGGTAGAAATCCAATTTGATAGTGCAAATAACATCACATGAAAGTTTCTCTAATTCAAGAGAAGTGACTAAAAGATTTAATTTGATACCAATCAAAATTCT
>Ga0099825_1010034_pt1 | contig 10521 bp, 10 predicted proteins | sample SiratroredBW_FD_76838 | JGI IMG/M metagenome (GOLD analysis project Ga0099825, IMG submission 76838) | Root nodule microbial communities of legume samples collected from California, USA - Siratro red BW | ecosystem: Host-associated > Plants > Roots > Nodule | place: USA: California | collected... | reverse complement strand
TTATTTTAAAATCCTTAGTTTATCATTTAATGTTAGACAGATTTTTATAGATGATTTTTTTTAGATTGATATGTGTAAACTGCAAACTAAACTCATTTATAGTGATGGTCAACATTTTAACGTTTATAAATTTTAAAGGTTTGCTTGAATTTGAAATGGAAGATACACTAGAGGTCGACACATTACCTCATTATATTTATGTTGGGTTCTAGTAAATATGATATGGAAAATGTGTGTCTAATATTTGTAAATAAATAAAATTTGTTTACGTGGGAAGTAATAAGATTTATCGTAAAACTATTTAAATTAGGATATTATACTTTTTTATATTTATATTTTGGGTACATTTCTCTTTATTTTTGTCATTTTCTTTTGTTGGTGATGGTGTTATTATATCTCTGTGGAATTTTTGAAGGTCATTTTGGTATTCTGAGACAGTTATGTTATGTGTAATTTATTTTTTTCTGATTGTATTAGAATATTTATAGATTTAAGTGTGTCATTAATATTGATGTTCTATATCTCCAATATTATATTATTCAAACTGAAACTGTGTGGATCTCAATACATAAATATTTTCACTGAATTTGTTTATTAATGTAATTTTTTATTAATTTAAATTTGAAATTATTTTTTTTTTAAGACCGAATGTTGTAAACGATTAAAATTATAATTTAAAATTTGGGAATATGGTAGGGATTGATTAATTATTTAGTCTAGGAGTGACTTAATTATTTAGTTAATACTTTTTTTTAAATAATATGGATTATTTTATTGAAATTTTATAAAATGTAGTTTAGATTGATTGTCTAAATAAGATATTTTGTAATATATTTGGGTGATATACTTTATTTTTATTGTACTAATTTTATTTAAATTAAATATTTTATTCACGTAGATATTGAATAAATCTTATTTTGATTGAATTTAGTATAAATGCTTAAACAATAATTTATATTAAATTTGAATTATCTGATCGAATATTTTGAGAACAATTTTATCACTTGTTTCTTGTTTTAATATAATAAATAAAGTGATTCGTTTAAAATTAGTTACTATATCTTGTATTGGATGAAAGACATCATTTCAACGGATATTATTAATTTTTAAACTAAATTAACACATTTCAAGATTTGTTAAAAGATATTACTTTATGACTATTGTATAATAATGTGAATAAAGGTATTGTATTTTCAATAATCATTCTTCATCTAATAAATAAAAAAACAATGGACAACTTTCTTTATCTAATATGTGTAGTTAGTTTCATTTTCTTCTTTAGCTATTTTTTTAGGTTAGGTTAGAAACTTCTTTTATTATTGAAATGTTTTATTTGTATTGTATGTTTATGTAGATTGGTATTTTCTACATTTCAAGTTTTGATGTTACGTTAAAAAAAAAAAAAAATAAAAATTTACTTCTAATTATAAAAAAATTAAAGTAAATTTTAAATTTTATTTTATCTCTCTCTTCTTTTTTTTTTTTCTTTTTTTTTTTCACATATGTTGTAAGTTTGTTTGACATAAATATGATTTCTTTTTGTCAAATATTATGTCTGACGTAAATTTTCGTTATCTAACATAATTAACCCTAAACATTTGATATAAAAAGTTTTGTTGCAGCAAACTTTATTTGTAAACTATATCATTTTATCTATTTTGAAGTTTCTATTTGTTTATTATTTATTATAAACGGTATTGCAAATAAACTGAACAAATATTTAAAAGGTGAAAAAAATTAGAACTAACTACATAATTACTGAAAAAATTCCTTTTTTTTCATTATTTTGTATGTATGTCCTGTTATTTAATATTTAATTTACTCTCTATTTCAATAATAAATTACCTTTTAAATACATAAATTTTGATTATTAATAATTTTTTATTAAATTTATTTATTATTTTGCATATTATTCGCATTGTTTAAAATGTAGATTAAGAGTATAATTAAATGAGCTTAAAAAAAATTTAAGAGAAAAAGTATACAAAAAATGAAATTAATTTATGTGAGTTTTTTTTTAATGAAAATTAGGAAAAAAATATGTATGAAAGAATTTTCATAAATTAACTACTATATAAATTAATTTTAATTAATAAAAAATTATTTTTTAATATTTTTTCTCAGATATTTTTAGGAAGTCAGACAACTTAACTGTAACAAGAAACTTCATGGAGTGGAAGAAATTATTCAAATGCCAGTTTAGATACTAAGAGATTATGCATGCACTGACATTGAAAGATTTGATATAAAACCTAACTTATTAATTAATGCATTCCAGATTATCTTGCAGGTACATTCATACCATCATTAAGTACGACATGATTTGCGAATATGACAACTTTCTTTTAGAGAAGATCGTATAATTTATTTTACGTAAAATATATTTGTTATATTTTTCTTTATTCCTTATTCTTTTAATATAACTCATATATAATTTGTCATCCTTGTAAAATTATAAAATTATCACCAGTATTTAATCTCTTCCAAAATTCATGGAAGAAGCTATGTAGACAAATTTAAATAATATCTCATTAAAGGTCATAATAATTATACATTTATGTTTCACTAAAGACCTGCATAGTTGTTGCCTTAGTAAAGAAGATTCAGTTTCACATAAGCATTATAATCACATTGAATTAGAAAAGAACAACTACACAATTTCTAGGAGATAAGTATTGAGTACATTTATATAAGACTAATACAACTGACTCGTAATTATAATTTTCTATGATAACCATGGTAATTCACATGAAATCAAGACAATTTCTTTTACCCATTTTAAAGAGTGTTGTTGAAGTAGGAATCTTCATAAGTTTCTCATTGTCAGAATTTTAGTAATTGTTTAAATTATCAAATTACCATGTATTTTTTTATTATATCACATTAATTAAATTTACAAATTTTTTAATATTTTTTAATTCAAACAATTTTAATTTTTACTTTTTTTATTTCTCCTCATAGTTTATTTTTCCTCATAGTTTTCATTTTCCACTCCCTAATTGTAAATGCTTAGTCATATCAATAATTCTGATACAACTTCCACAAATACTTATATTATTATCTAAAGATGTCGTAAAATTCTCAATGCCAAAATATTAAATCATTTATGTGATATATAAAGATAACCATACAGTTAAACATCAATATTTTGTATAAACACATTTTTTATAAATAAGTATATGAATTACTAAAGTATTATAATTATAAAATTCAACAAATAAAATCTTTATGGTTTCAACTAAAGACCTTTCTGGTATTATAATTATAAAATTCAACAAATTAAGTCTTTATATTATATGTAATTACATCATCGGATCTCTTACATTTCAACTAGACCTTTCTGGTGCACCACTTCATGAAATTTTCTATATTAAAAAGTTTCTAACACCTTGGTATCAGTCACACCTCTTTCCATGTTTTATACAAATTCTAACAATTTTAATTTTAGCCAAACTTTAGTTAAAAATCAACGAAGCACATATTCAACATTAAATTAAAATTAAAATGCATATATAAAATTTTAACATTATTTACCTAATTTAATATCAATTTAAAAGAATAATGAATCATTTTATTTTTACAATTAAGCTCTATTTCACTAAAATAAGAACCGAAACATCCTATTTCACATCAAATAACAAAATTCTCAAATTTTGGTTTTCTATTTCAAATGCAATTCTCAAAACCCAAAATCTAAATAAATTTAGTCAATTTACAGATAGCTTTCTTTACCTTAATATTTTTTTTCACTCTAGGAAAACTAGGATCAAGGACCATGATGAAGTAGGGCACCTCAAAAAGCGACCCTACTCATCCACCATCATAAAATCATGCTCAAAACTTTCTAAACCCCCAACAATTTAGAGACATGCATACATTACTTTAAATGAAGATACAGAAATTATAGGAAAGGAACTTAGTCAAGATAATATCTTCTTTTATATGTCTATTTACATCTCTTTACCTTACTTATCTCTTACTTATCTCATTTCCCTTGAATCTAATACTAACCTACATACATGACTCATATATAAAACTTAAACATATATCGAATTTAATTTTTTATATATCACACACTTATTTAATATTATTACAAGAATAATATCAACAAAATTCATCTTGTTAATAAAATCCCTTACATATTATTTATGTAATAATATTATTTACTAATGAGATACATAATAAAAGTTACATATTAATACATATACCTCCTTCTGCAGAATGGAGATAGTTTTTTTCTGATACAAATCAAGCTAGCTGAAAGCCTGAGACACACGATTCATGGATCTCTAAAAGCAATACATGAACGTCTTGCTAAACGTTCCAAGATCATGATGAAACACAACACAAACCTAAACATACAAATATTTGGTGGTCACATCGACTTGGTGAACGCAGTAGCTACATATATATATATATATATATATATATATATATATATATATATATATATACACAAATGGTTCATTGAGTTGGTTGATTCAGAGAAGTGGAGAATCACCATGTGATCTGCACAACCCCCTTTATTCATGACTGAAGCAAAAGCCACACCAACAGAAAAGTTGGATTTTTCTGTGAAGAGAAAAGCACTGACACAGCAACCATGATCAGGCACGGCACATGTAGTAATATGGAGTACACCTTGCCCACTTCAGCAACTTCCAACATTGTCCCTTGTTCTTCTTGTTGGTGTTGTTTTTGTTGGATTTCTTGGAAGAATGACTAAACTCTGATTCATTTCTGTTCAGTATCTCCCACATCACTTGAATATCCTCGTACTCACATGCCCTCACATCATGCCTTAGCTTCAGTAACCCTGCAAATTTGTTTCCCAAACATTCATCTAGTTAAACAACTTTGTAGGTTTTTTGTGAACTCTAATTTCACTTCAACCATGTTTCTCCAATCAAAATCTTTAGCATGAACAATTTATAGAAAATGAAAAGCACACATCATATTTTCATACAACCCTCAAACTTGGTTCGATCCTGAACTTTTAAATTTTGAACTCAATTTTTTATTCATTTATAACAAAAAAATTCAAAAACATTTGTGTTTGTGTGAACTTGCTTAGGACTAATTTCTGAGATTTATTTCCCATAAAACACATTTTACCCTAAAATTATTAATGAACAACGACATTGCTCTCATACATCATATTCCTCAAAATTTCTACCACCAAACAACCAAAACAGAACAAGTAAAACCATTACAACACATTCAAACCTCAAAGGTCCTAAACCATACTAAGTATCATAACCGATTAGAAATAGAAAAAGAAAGACATTGATGAAAAGAGATTACAATTATCAGAGAACTTTACCATTTTTTCGAATTCCGAGACGAGTGGCGACGCCAAACCAAACTCGTCGGACGGGGTACATCATGTTCCGCCACCACATCCCCCGCCGAGAAACTTTCATTTCCTCCATAATCTTCGCAATGCTATATAATTCAAGAAAAATAAAATAAAATAAAAATGAAAAAAAATTATGACTTCCTTGACCCTTTTAAACGAAAAGGACGAAAGTGAATTCAGGATCAGAAGGGTGGCATTTGACAAAGAGATAAAGAAAATTAACGAAACGCGAGATCTGTTAGAACAGAGAGGAACAAAACACTAACTGAAAACTTCGAGGTGGTGTTTTTGGTTCCTCGGCGGAGGAGAGGGACAACGCACGAGGTTGTGAGGAAGCGAACGCGGTTTGTTGTGTTCATAAACTGGTGTTTCGAACCGACAGAACCATCGTGGGCGTGCCACGTGGCGGACCTGTAACCGTTGCTGAGCTGTGAGGTGTTTCGTTGGGATTGCGACATTTGTGTGTGTGAAGAGCGGCTATTGGTGGTTGTTTCCTTTGTTTCGTACAGCCATGTGACGATATTATTCCAACTGGGTCCCACAAACAGATTTTTCTTAAATGAAGCGCGTGTTATAAAAAAAAACACCTGATTATATTAATTATAACAATAAGATTAAAAAATTAACCATGGAAATATATATTTTAGAAATTTTTTACGTTTATACTTTTTTAGTAACTATAAAAAATTTCAGAAAAGTATTATGAACAGAAGAATATTATTTCGAATCTGTTAAGTGTGGTGAATGTTGATGGTCCCAGCACCGTGAGATTTTTATCCTATGATTTTGGGCCCAACGGATGAATGAACCAATCAACCAAACCAAACATTTGCTATCCGTTACGAAATGTTTCATCCAAAAGGGATTCAAACAAAATGAGTGGAGAAAAGCTAGATTCAAAATTGATATGAGTATCTTTCTTGAAGGTTTCTTTTTTTTTTTTTTTTAAATTATTTATCTTTTTAACATGTTTAAATATAAATGCATATTTTAAAATTTTACTAAGAAAAATTAACATATTAACAATTAACGTTTATTAAGAAAATTGTATGTTTAATGAAGAGTGAAAAGTTCAATATACACTCTAATTTGGATGGAAGGATGAGAGAGATAGATAATGAAATATGCAATGAGGGAGGAACTACTATTTATGATAAATGAACGTAAATTAATAGAAAGTAAGATAATAATACTTCTTTACATGTGACATTTTGTCTTCTTGTGTACATTGAGATCATATATTTTAAATAAGCTAATTAACAAACTTGCTTTTATATAACTCGGTTACTTTGACTAAGTTTGGATGATTGCTTTGATAAATAAATATAGAAAGTAGGAGATTTCTTTATAAATAAAAATATCCTGGGTATAAGTTAACAATAACTTTTTAAGAAAATAATATGAAATTTTGTCCGTATAAAAGTTAATTTTAGTCTTCAGAAAAACTGATTCCATTTTATATATTTTTTTTCTCTCTTATAAATGTCTATAGAGAATTTTTTAGAAAACAATAGTAAAATAATAATAATAATACTACAGCTACCAATAATAAATATAATAACAAACAAAACAAAATAAAATTCTTGAATATATAAATATATAATTACTATGATCTATTACAAGAAATGTCAAGACTAGATAAAGAATAAAGATCTTCCTTTGGCTAAAAGGGGCTTGGAACTAGGAATCTTTTACAGAATTTTTTATGTTTCTAAGAGTTGTTTTCTTTATTCCATCTCACTATTTTTCTCTTTAGTTCATTAGTATTTTGGAGTTTCGTTATGCCAATTTTAGTCCTTTGCGACCTTAATCTATGAGATTATTCAACAAATGAGACACCAAATTGTATAAGAGGTGACATAAAATTGATACCACATTTTAGATGAAATTGGTCTGTAACTTTTACCATCAGATATATTTTAACTTTCTAATTAACAAATATATCATTGTCATAAATAATTTTACTTTAGTTTTAACAACAAGTAAGAGTGTCAAATTCATAAGGACTTACGTAATATTAAAAATTAAATCAACTTTATGTCACTAGACATACAGTAAACGATAAAGTTGAGATTAAATTTCACCCTCTCATTCTCTTGTTTCATTAAGTTTAAAAATAGAGATTTATCTCTTCTTCATATCATTAATCCTTAAAATGAAAAATTACATAATTTAGAATTTGTATTTTTAAATTAAAAAAAAACTATCAAATATTTTTGTTTTAATGTAAAACATAATTAAAAACAAAAGCAAAATTAAAATTTAAGAAAGTAAAAATAAAAAGAATTAAAAAAAAAAGAAATAACATATAACATGTAAACTTATCTCTTTGAAAATATTCAAATCTCTACTAAGTATTCATGTCTTGAGTGTGTTATTTAATAACTTCCTCGATTTTTCTTCTATCATTAAAAATTTATGATTAAGGCTTTTAGTTTGATTTCTTCGTTTCTTATCATAATCTTTTAAGGGAATATTTTTTCTAATATAATAACTAATTTCGTCTAAATATCTTTCATTGATTTCTTTAATAAAAAATAATCCTACAATTGATTTTTTCTTTTTTAATGATCCACCATCACTCATTATTATTATTACTATTTGTCAAATTTTTCTTTCATCTAAATTAGCTTTTATACTTTTATTTCCTTTGAACCAAATGTTTTTTATAGTACAAGAGTTTATGAGAAGAAGAGTTGAAATTACAAAGATAAACTACAAATATTACATATACTTTAAATGAAAATACAAAGATAGCATGTATACATCATTTAATTTTGAAATAGTTGATGGGAGGAACTTCAAAGATATCAACTACTTACAACTATTTAGCAAGAAACAAACTTTGAACAAAAATATAATGTAATCATGTAACTAATTTAAAGATTAGTTGTTTTCATAACAACTAAAAGATAGATGTGGTTTAATAAGAACCTTAAGTGAAGTGGATTTGGTGTTAGTTAATCCAAAGCTTTCAGTCATATCAATTGGATCAGGTGATGAACTTAAAATTTCAAACGAATGCAGAAAACTAGCAAGAGTGAAATGCACCATTTGAAGGCCAAAAGATATTCCTGGACACATTCTTCTACCTCCTCCAAAAGGTAATAGCTCGAAATGATGACCTTTGATGTCAATATCTTTGTGAGTGGTAAGAAATCTTTCTGGTTTGAATTCTAATGAATCTTCCCAAACATTACTATCCGTGTGAATCTTCCAAAGATTTGTTATCAGTCGGGTTCCCTTTTTTATATTATAGCCACTTAAAGTGCAATTTTCTGTAAACTCACGAGGTCCTGAAAGAGGCCCAGGAGGATACAATCTCAAAGTTTCTTTGACTATGGCTTGAAGGTATGCTAACTTACTTATATCAGATTCAGTGACACATTTCTCTTTTCCAATATGAATATCTAGTTCAGCTTTTACTTTTTTCAATACCAAAGGATTTCTTAAAATTAAAGATATTGCCCATGTAAGAATTGTATTACTTGTGTCAGCTGCTCCTGAAATCACTGACTGCAAATCAAATATGTTATCCAAAAGAAATATATCAGATAAGGAAATTAAGGTTATGTTTGGAAAACTTATTAATAAAATAACTTAGGTTAAAGTTAATTTTAACTTATAAAAAAATTAATTAATTTTATTTATTTTCTAGGGAATACTTGCATCAATTCTATAATCATATTTCCACGACGGAAAAAATAGAGAATTTATAAACTGATGTAGAATTTTACAAGTTTTGTTTTTCTTTCAAATTTCATTATTCTTCACAAAAACCTAATCAAAGTACAAAAATAGAAAAAAAATTCTTAGTGGTCCATTGATTTTCATTCTCGTTACACCACAAATGTCTCTATCCACCACCGTATTTCCATTCCCAACCTCACTTAGATACCCTTTCTCCCACGCACAACATCAATATATCCCTTACTCTCCCACAAAAAACTCAGATCTTTCCCTCGTAACAAGTGAACCCCATATCAACGATGAAGAACTACAACACAACACACCAACGAACAAGAGCTTCGTTGCGTGAGAGAATAAGGTAAAGAAAGGAGTTTGCTTGTGCGAGAGAAAGAAACTGTTCTTCTGTAAGAGAAGTTGGTATTTTGTAATGTTTTTACATCATTAACAAAAGTGTTAAAGCTTATATTTTAACACCGATTTTCATACCACATAGTAAGCCGACGAAGTAAAATATATATATTCATATCTAAAATAAGTTCATGAGGAAATACTTAAAATTTAATTAGAGAACTATGTTGAATTTATATGTTTAATTTTGTTAAAGTTTCAGATTTTGAAAGCACTATAACGTGTAAAATAAAAGTACATACCAGTACGGTGGATTTGATCATGGTATCTGCATCGACCCCATCAATAGTTCTTCCATCAAGCAATGAAATCATCACATCCATGAAATCTTGTACTTCATCAACCTTCTCACCCAAACCCTTCCTTTCTCTATGTTCCTTTAACTCCTCATCTATAACACTATCCAAATCTTTTGCAGTTTCTTTCATTGCCTTCTCAAGGCCTCCAAAATCAAACCATCTCAACCAAGGAATAGCATCTCCCACTGCGAACACCCCCAACAGACGCATGAATTCCTCCACAGCCTTCACACATCTCTGTGCTTTCTCATCATCCATGTTTTCACCACCAAAATATCTCTTCCCAACGACCATTCGAAGAACCATGTTGAATGCCAGGCGAGAAAACCATTGCTTCAGCTCCACCAAGGCATAGCCAGACTCACTCTTTTGGCCACACCAAAGATCATACAACTCTTTGATAGAGTTTTGAACTTCTGACACACGAACATGTTGCAGTTGTTCCACTCGACGAGGGGAAAGGATCTCTAACGTCGTAATCTTTCGTAGCTCGCGCCAATATGGACCATAGGGTGTAAAGCCAAATATGGCATGGTTGTAGCCCATGAGTTCCATGGCGATAAGCTTTGGGCGAGAGGAAACTACCATGTCGTTTGTGGTGAAGCATTCCTTTGCTATTTTCCAGTTGTTGATTACCAAAGCCTTTTTGGAACCAAGTTGGATGGTGAATATGGGTCCATATTTTTCAGCCAAAGCACCCAAAGTTCTGTGGGGTGTCTTTGAAGCAGCCAACAGTGGAAGGTGACCAAGTATTGGCCATGCTCC
>Ga0099825_1010030_pt1 | contig 10525 bp, 8 predicted proteins | sample SiratroredBW_FD_76838 | JGI IMG/M metagenome (GOLD analysis project Ga0099825, IMG submission 76838) | Root nodule microbial communities of legume samples collected from California, USA - Siratro red BW | ecosystem: Host-associated > Plants > Roots > Nodule | place: USA: California | collected... | reverse complement strand
GTGTTTGTGAAAGAATGAAAGTGTTTGGAGAGAGAGTGTGGAGGGAAAGTCTTTTCATTAAAGTGATACCTTTTAAAAAGCGGCGGTTGTAAATGTCGTCTTTTGAACTTAAAATGTGACGTTCATAAAAGTGTCGCCTTATACAGTATAATATGACATTTTTTTTGAAATGTCATACTAAAAACGCCACCACATACACGTTTTTTTGTAGTGTATCTTTAATATATTGAGTCAAGGATACCTCCTTATAATCCATAACCTAACAAAATCTTAACAAGGGTATCTTCTTTCCTAAAATACTATGTTTCGATCACACTTCACATCAATAAATAATATTACATACAATATTAACTTTCAAACTCATATAACTTTATTTTCAAAACTTACTTATTTCTCATTTCAAATTTATTCAAGACATCTCCACATTTTTATAAACATTTTGTCAACACCCAATTTCGTCTGGGAGAAAAATAAATGTTTTTAATTAATTCTTGAAAAATTAAAAAAATTTCATCTTTTAGTTTAAATTTTATTGCTTGTTAAAAAATATATAATTTACATTTTTAGGATTTCCTTTTTCTTTTTATTCCATTTTAAGAAAAAAAAATATGGTTTAATTTTTATTCACTTCATCATCTGAGAAAAATAAAATAGATTTGAACTTTTATTCAGTTTATCATTTTCATGTTATTTTCTTAAAAAAAGCATATTTTAATAAATAATGGGAAAATAAGTAGCAAGAAAGAAAAAGAAAAAAAATATATACATACATTCTCTCTTTTAAACACGTCACGATGGTATGAAACTTTTTGATATCTCTCATAATATGCAATTCAGGATCCCCAATTCTGCTCCACTACCTTACACGTCACGAATAAAGACAACCTTTCTGCTCCACTACCCCTACAGGTCAAAAATAAAGACAGAATGAAAAGTTGTTATGTTAATTGAAAAAAACTACTGGGTCCCCTGTCAGTAATCATTTTTTCCCATGCATCCAAAAAGGAAGGATTAGATGTTGATTCTTATAAAAGGCTATTCTGAAGACACACAAAAGGGGACACTCTTCGGTCTTCATATACACTCCAATCAAAGCTTCTGCACTCTACTTTCTATAAGAAAACCTGTATAAAAAAGGAAAACTCACTCTCGCAGGTCATTTTCTCTCTTGACATACAAAAAGAACTGATATCGTGCTACAGTTGGCACACACCATTGATCCATTTTCTTCATTCACTAAAACCTTTACATCAACCCTCATGATCCTATCATCAGGGTGTCGCAACCGGATCACGACGGGACAATCACAAATTAATTTAAAAAAAAAATAAATTGAGAATGGAGTCGCCACTATAGCTTTTTATGGGAAAAATGTAAAAAAACCAAAAGTAAAAATGCTTACGAACCAGATTCAAGATTTGGGAGTCGATTACGTGTGGGGAAGGTGTCAGCACCCCCACAACGCCCGTCATAAGACGGTACCTTTAATTAAATGAATAGAAATAAGTGTGGTTTTACAAAATGTTATTTTTCCTAAAAAATAATAATTACAGCCAAAGAATAAATATATATTTACAAGAGCGCAGACTAAGAATGAACAATAAGCAAACAAAATAATAACAAGACAAATTTTTATTTTTTATTTTTTTGAACCTAACAAGGATTGACCTTGGTCCTATGTATTTTCAAAGGAAAATCAAGAATCATGTAGTTCTAATTTAAATATTTATATTTTTGATTTAGAGACCCGACAAGGATTGACCTTGTTCCTAAGTATTCCTATCGTGATAGAAAATCAGGTTCACGTAGTTCTAATTTGAAAATTGATTGATAATGTTTGATATTTTTTTTTAAATTTCATTTAATCTTATTTTTTGAAAGAAAAGTTTATATTTCTTTATTGTTAAAATTTTATTGAAATTGTTTTACTTTTGAAAGTATTTCAAAACTGTTTTGAATTTAATATTTTTTATGTGTTTGAAAACTTATTTATTTTTTTATTAATTTATGAAAATGTTTTATGTATTGTTTTATATTTTTATATTTAAATATAATATAAAAATAGCATATTTAAACATAATTATTAATTATTAAGATTAAATAAAGATAAAAACTAATATCTTAAGCGGCATCCAATTATTTAGGTTAATTAAAGATAAAACCTAATGTTTTAGGTGGCATGGAAGCGTCCAGTACCATAATTTTGCCAAAATTCTTCCTCTTAATTTTTTATGCCTATTTCAATATTTGTTAAGGCATATCTCTATTTCTCATTTCTTTTTTTATGCTCTCGGTTTTTTTTTACATCTATCATTCCAAAATGAAACCCTATCTTTTTTCCATATTTGTATTTACTTCTTCCATGACCCCTGTCTGATTCATTGCTTATAAATCGAATGGAAGCGTCCAATAACAACTTCTCTGGAGGCACTAAGGTATAAAGGTGATGAGTTTGTGTCAAGGACTAAAAAAATTTTTCTTTTCTGTCTGATTTATTTTCAAAGTTTTCTAACTCTGGCTTTGAAACCTTTGGTTTCTGGCTTACCTTTTTTGGAGTTTTGGTCTTCTATAATTCCAAGGTTTTCTATTTACGGGTTGGTTCTATTTAGGGGTTTTTTTTGGGATTTACTGGAAATTTTTCATTTTTTTTATTTGTAAATGGGAAAGTTTGAGATTTTCTGACTATATGTATATCAATTTTGAACTTTTAATTTTGGTTAAGGATTACGTGGGTCCTGAGTTATTTCTTAGTGGGTTTTGACCTCTAGTTTCCTGAAGCTTAGTTTCTGTGTAGGCATGAATTTTGGTTTTACGTTTTAGATATGAATGTGGTTGGGTAAGAAATTTGGGATTCTGGATTTGGTTTTGGAAGTTTGCTACTTCAGGATTTTGGTATTGGGACTGGATGAGTTTTCTTGACTCTATTTAGGTTTTTGGGTTCCTTAGCCTTGTTTCTAATGATAAAGTTTTTCTCTTTTGATTCTGTTTGGGTGGCTTGAGAAAGTGCTTGATGGCTGCAGTCTCGTAACAACAACAATCCAGAATGAGAAGGAGAACGTGCTCGAAGCAGCGGCATGGGCTTAACAACAAATCCACAGGTAACATTCTCACTTTTATACTATTTCAATTTCATTGACATATGATAGATATTATATAAATTAACTAACATTTCAACATTTCATACTATACAGATACTATACATATCAGACAATTACATTACACAAGAATAATTACATTACATACAAAAATGAATAGAGAACACAAGAACAAGGCAGGCAACGACTGGACTACCCGTTGAAGACTTAGCTTTTGTTTTTCCTTTTGTAATCTGCTAATTGGAACTGGACGCTTAGAACAATCTTCCTTCTTCTTCTCTTCAGTTCAGCTGTATAGGATTTTCAGTATCTTTTATCTCTGAATTTATGTGAATTTTCTATGTATTTTCCGCATCTCTGTATCTCTCAATTTCTGTATATTCTCCCTCTTGAAAATAAAATCAATCACTCTTTATAATTTTTTCTGTTAATCGCTTCATTTCCCTCCATAACACTCTTAATCATGATTCTTAATTAAGAATCAATTATTCCAGCCTCTTTGTATTAACTCTTTTTATTTTTAAGAATTGCACCATAAATTAAAGTTGATAGAAATAAAGTAGAGAACGCATGAAGAAGAGGAATAGGTGAATGTATGAGGGTTAAATGTCAAAAGCATGACTCAATGTGATAAGTGTGAGAAGGCAAAAAGCTAAAAAAGAATGTATTTGCAATTCTTAATCAGGAGTCTTTAGTAATGAGAGATAAAATTTGTCAGACACTAATTGAAAGAATTAAAATGTCACTAAAGCTATATAGGGAATTAAAATGACATCAAAGCTACATAGGAACATGAAGGGCAGTAAAGGTTTGTTAACCTTAGGGCTTATGTGGCAAGCAAAATTCATAGAGAAGTGGAAGTAGAGTGTAAACAATAACTATTTTTATGTGGCAATTTGAATTGGACTTCAACAAATCTCTTTTTATTTTTATTTTTATCGAACTGGATCAAAATTATTTTTTATAAAACCTCCCTCTTCAATTGGGCTCACTTAATATTTTAAGACAACCCCAACACTTTTTAATTATTATTTAATCAAACTTTATTTATAAGGTTAAAGTTCATTTTATTATTTATCCTAAATGACAAACAAACTAAATAACATATGTTACAAAAATTTATTTTCTTATTTTTACTCTTTTATTTTATTTTATTTTATTTTTTTCTTTTTTTATTTGCAAAAATAATTTTTACTTGCCTAGACGAAATTGGGTGTTGACAGCTGCTCCTCCTCACTTAAATTTTGCCAAATAAGCTAAACTTTCCAACTTAAGATTATGAGAGTAAAAGATAAGTAAGGACAAAAACACTAATTTCGTCCAATTTGAAAATAAAAGACAGTAAAATAAGTGTAGATAGAGGCCGAGACCTTGTAGTGAGACGAGAGAGTCACGTACCTTAAACTGACCTTGTACTAAGACTGATAGGGTCATTGTTTTGAATTGAACTGACCTTGTACGACGAGAGGGTCATTGTTCCTCCTTTTGACCTTGTACTGAAATGAGAGGGTTGCGAGGATTGATTTTTGAACTGACCTTGTACTGAGATCGTTGTTTTGAATTGAACTGACCTTGTACTGAGACGAGAGGGTCGTTGTTTTGAATTGATCTGACCTTGTACTGAGACGAGAGGGTCATTGTTCCTCTTTTTAACCTTGTACTAAGACGAGAGGGTTGTGAGGATTGATTTTTGAACTGACCTTGTACTAAGACGAGAGTGCTATTGTTCTTCATTTTGACCTTGTATTGAGATGAGATGGTCGTTGTTCCTCCTTATGACCTTATACTAAGACGAGAGGGTCGTTGTTCTTCATTTTGACCTTGTATTGAGATGAGAGGGTTGTGAATTTTGGATTCAACTGACCTTGTACTGAAACGAGAGGGTCGTTATCCTTCATTTTGACCTTGTACTGAGACGAGAGGGTCGTTATTCTTCATTTTAACCTTGTACTGAGACGAGAGGGTCGTTATTCTTCATTTTGACCTTGTACTAAGACGAGAGGGTCGTGAAGATTGATATTTAGACTGACCTTGTACTGAGACGAGAGGGTCATAAACTTTGAATAAATCTCCGAACAATGACATTGACATTATACAACGGTGTTGTAGAATGTGGAGATACAACATTGAGTCCATTCTCTAATAATATCTTATGTTGATTTGCATGAAATTTGATTCTTCCTTGTTGTAAGATGTATGTTAGATGCATGACAATGCATGAATTTTTTTTGTTTTTGTTCTTTATGGAGAATGCATTTATAAATGTATGAAATTTTTTTTGTTTTAATATGAATTTTGATTTTGTTATTTTTTGAAAAAAATACATATATGAATGCATGAAATTTGATTTTTTTTTGTTTTAATATGAATTTTGATTTTGTTCTTTTTGAAAAAATGCATATATGAATGCATGAAACTTTGATTTTTTTGTTTTAATATGAATTTTGATTTTGTTCTTTTTGAAAAAATGCATGTATGAATGCACGAAACTTTGTGAACTTGCTGAATGAAAGTGCATGTTTGAATGCATTAATTCCTTTTGTCTTTTTTATATTATTTTTTTTAAGAATGCATTTATGAATGTATGAAACTTTGTAAATTTTCTGAATGAAAGTGCATGTTTGAATGCATTAATTCTTTTTGTCTTTTTGATTTTGTTCTTTTTTTTAAAGAATGCATAAAACTTGATTTTTTTTATTTTATTATTTTTGAAGAATGCATATATGAATGCATGAAATTTGATTTTTTTTTGTTTTGTTATTTTTGAAGAATGCATATATAAATGCATGAAATTTGATTTTCTTTTGAAGAATGTATGTTAAAATCATGATTTTTTTATTTTTTATTATTTTGAATGAAAATGCATGTTTGAATACATGAAATTTTATTTTTAATTTTCTTAGATGAAAATGTATATATTAATGCATGAAATTCTATTTTATTTTTAAATTCTCTTTCATTTTCAGATGCTAATGTATCTACAATTTTTTCAGTGATTTTACAAATGATTTTTTTCAGTAAATTTTTCAAAGACAATGTTTCAAAAAGATATGTACAAATTTTCCAAAAGAGAAGGTATGTACAAAATATTTTTTCAATGATTTTCAAATGTTTTAAAATTTATGTACAAAGAATTTTTTTTTTAATTATTTCTTCCAATGTTTATCCAACAAAGTATGTACAAAGCTTTTTTCAAATATATATTTTTTATGTACATTCAGAAGGATTGTTCAATGATTTTTTTTTTGTTTAAATGCATATGTATAAAGAATTTAAAAGATCTCAAGAATATGTACAAACTTCAAAGTGAAAATATGTACAAAAGTTTCTCTTTTCTCTTTTTCAAAATTTCATTGGGTAGAATCAGAAGTTCTTGGTAATCATTAAATTCACTATATATCAATTTGCATCTCTCTTTTTTTCAGAAAATCCAGATCATTTGAAGCTAATGTCAATATGGTGTAACCATCAACTTTCCTTTTGGAAACTGCTTAGATGCATGCTTAAACTCATGGATAAAAGGTAAGTGTTTAGGAAGTTTGAAGTATTTGAAAGATACTTGAGAGCAAATCTTCAAACAGGATTGCCCCAGTTTTGGTGTGATGGGTTGGCTTTGTGAGCTTTAAGCTTTTGAAAGAAAATAAGGGTAGTCTAAACGGTTGGTCCTAAAAGGAAGACAATTGATGCAAGTTGCCCTAGTTTGTATGTACAAGGGGAATGATGAGATTTTGTGAAAAATTACTTGTCTTGGTAAGGTGACAAAAATGGGATAACAAGGGTACATATTAAACCAGATTGTCCTAGTGTTGTATGAGGAAAGGCAAAGGTACTGAAAATCAGATTGTCTCAGTTGGTATGTGTGATGAGATATATGTGAGTAAAGACAAGGGTATCGGATTGCCCCAGTGTTACTTCTGATGTTTCATTCTCAGTTGACCTGTATATAGATGACTCTCTTCTGAGAAAGGCATTCTAGTAGACATCTTTTTTTTTTTTCATTTTTCTTTCATTTTTTCATTTTTTTCATTTTTTTAACACGTATTGTCCGTCACGTCCTTTTGTTACAAAGTTAGACTTTTTGAAAATCATTACAACCACTCTTCAATCGATATGGACTTTATTAGGCTTGTAACGTGGCTAAAGGTTGTATGGTTGTGAAGAAAATGATATCAATGCTCAAAATTTATTTGTGGACTAGAGAAGTTTAACCAGGACCATCAACCAATATTGTAAACAGTCAAGGTCTTCTTTTATGAGCTTTCCATCATCATGTTCCTTATTATTTTTTTTTCTTTTTTTTCTTTTTTTTTCTTTTCATTTTTTTTACTTTTTTTTCTTTTATTTTTTAAAAGTTTCGGATATAGAACTTTCATTTATGATAATACTCCTTCTTTGATGAATTAAGAGCTTTTGACATGCTTTTTCTTTGATGAATTTTATCCTTGGGATCCTTAAATTGAGTTTCGACATGTTGATGTTTTTGGCTCTAAAAAGGTGCAAAGGATGTGTAAAAGTGTTTGGGATGAAGAAACATGGCCATATATCATTTTAAATGCTTAATTTTCAAAGAGTTTAACAACATAACAAAACTTACACATATAATCTTTTTTTTATTGTTCTATCCTTTACTTAGATCGCCTTTTCGGGCTTTCAATCTAACAAACCTTTTGTTTTTTTTTTCTTATTTTTTTTTTTGAATGCCCCTAAAGAATAGAGATAGGAGATTGACCAACTAATAGAAAAATTGACATTCTGCCCCAGTGTAAAAATGTTCTTGGATAATGATAATCATTTGGGCAATCCTTTCATTTGGGAATCTTGGGAATCTTGGAAATTGTTGGGAAGCCTGGTAATTTTGGGAAAGTCAACAGGTAACAACACCATATATGCGAATGCTTCCTTAGAAAAGTCAATTTTTATCTTTATCAAAACATTTTCGCTTGACTGATCACAATGATCGATGAACAACTGACTCACCACGTTTTTTTTTTTTTTGAAAACTTAATTTTTTTTGACAAAATGTATTTATGAAATTTTTGGATTTTTTCTTTTTGAAAATGCATTTATGAATGCATGTATTTTTTGGAATGCATATATAATGTATGTCTGAATGAACTTTTCTTTTATGAGAAAATGCATTTATGAATGCATATATAATGTATGTCTAAAGGAATATTTTTTATTGAGAAAATGCATTTATGAATGCATATATAATGTATGTCTAAATAAATCTTTTTTATGAGAAAATACATTTATGAATGCATGATTTTTTTTAGATTTTTTTTTGTTTTTTTAATATGAATGCGTGCATAAGTTTTTTTGAGAATGCATATATAAATGGAACTTTTGGGAATGCATATACGATGTATGAAATGCTAGAAAAATACATAAAATATTTTGTGAATGCATATATAGATGCATGAAAATCTATATTTTTTTTTGAATTTTTAATTTTTTTAATTTCTTAAATGGTGATGTGTGAATGAATCTTCAAAATTCTATTTTTAAATCTTTTAATGATATGCATGAATGAATGCTCTACATTCTATTTTTCTGATTTTTTTTATCTTTTCAATTATAATCTATGCTCAAATGTATTATTTTTCAGAAAAGTATGTATAAATTTTCAAAAGAGAATGTATATTCAAAGATGTTTTTCTTTCTTTCTCATAAATATTTAAAGGAGAATGTATTTACAAAGATTTTCAATGACAATGTATATATATAAAAGGTTTTTTTCAAAAATGAACATATGTACAAAATTTAAAAAGATAATGTATCTACAAATTTCCAAAAGAGGATGTATTTACAAAAATATATTTATTTTTTCCTTTTTAAAAAATGGTCAATGTGTATATGTTTCTTGTAATACATTGCAGACTTCCTTCCTCTATTTTGTAAAGGAAAAAAATGACTAATTTTGTTTGTTATTTTATTTCATATTTTTTCAAGAGAAATTTTATTTGCCCTTGTCTTTCTTTTTTTTCAGTGGGGTCAAGACCTTCACAATGTAGGAAGGATCTCAAATGGAATTAAAAAAAGTGAGATTGAGACCATGATCGGATCATAAAATAAATCTCGAAAGAAGTGAGGTAAATGTATGAATGCAATATTTTTCATTTTGATATTCTTGATTTTTTTATATAGGCATTTAGGAAGAGATGCATGAATACATTAAGAACGCATGAACATATATGCATAGTTTCCATTGAATGATGATATGAAAATGCATATTTTTATTTTTGATTGAATGAGAATGCATACATAAAACTCCATTTTTCATTATTGATTTTTTATTTTTTTTAGGATGTAGGTATAAAACTCTATTTTTATTTTTGAAAATGAGAATGCATAGATGAATGCATAAAAACTATTAGAATGCATGAATGACTCTATTTTTTTTTGGAAATGAGAACTATATTTTTTTGGAATGAGAATGCATGTATGAATTCATAAAACTCTATTTCCTATTTGTTTTTCTTTGTTTTGATTGAGATGAATGCATAAAACTCTATAATGCATAAAACTTTGTTTTTTATTTTATATTTCTTTTAAGATGTATTTTCAAAATTTCTCCTAAGGAAAAAAACATGTTATAGAGTGTAGTATGGATGTCTTTGAAGATGTATGATACACGTGTGAATGTAGAATGTATATTAAGATATGTGATGCATGTTTAGATGTTTGATGAATGTCTAAATGTATGATACCTATTTGGAGTATGATGCATGTCTAATTGTAAGATGCATGCAAAACTAAGTAATGTATGCATGTTAATATTTTTTTTATGGGAGCAAATTAGAAAAAAGATGCTTAAAAAATACAAACTAATTAAGCAACAACTACAATTATTTTTGTTTTGCTTTGTCTTTTTTGTATATTTTTTTATGCGTGAAATATTTAGAAATTCATTTTTTTAAATTCAAATATATGGACGTATGAAATTTGAATACATGAAAAAGTTTTTTTCTTTTTAAAAAAATGCATTATGAACACATGAAATTATTGTTTATCTTTTTCTAGAAGGTATGGAATTTTCTTTTTGAAAAGTTTTTTGTTATTATTATTTAATATCAAAATTTAAAAGAAACACATAAGTGCAATGAGAATGCATGAACATATGCATGAAATTTTATTTGAGAATTCCTATGAAGATGCATAAATGAATGTATGATGAAAATGCATGTAAGAAATGTATATTTTTCATTTTTGTTTATTGAATGCATGATGATATGAAAATACATATAACTTTATTTTTCATTTTTTGATTTTTTTTAAAAATACACAAATGACTGCATAAAATTCTATTTTTTTTTAATATGAGAATGCATAGATAAATACATAAAAAATATATTTTTTTATTTTTTAAATGAGAATGTGTAGGCGAATGCATAAAAAACTTTATCTCTTTTTTTTTTTTCTTTAGGAAT
>Ga0099825_1010029_pt1 | contig 10527 bp, 7 predicted proteins | sample SiratroredBW_FD_76838 | JGI IMG/M metagenome (GOLD analysis project Ga0099825, IMG submission 76838) | Root nodule microbial communities of legume samples collected from California, USA - Siratro red BW | ecosystem: Host-associated > Plants > Roots > Nodule | place: USA: California | collected... | reverse complement strand
TACAGTGAAATTCCCTTGCTTTGGCATAATTCTCTTACCCCTGAAATTGTTATAGGATTGTGGACACTTTAATGAAAAAAAAAAAAAAAAAAAAAATATCACAGCAGCCGCAGATTCTGTAATCCCCAAAGACAGGAGATGCAACTGCTTTCTACCTCATGCATAATACCCAATGAGTCTCTTAACAACTCTCCTAGACAGAAAAATACTTCCCAATTGAACCATAACAGCCTTGAACAGTGAAATAAATTGCCCCAAAACAGCCACCACCAGAACATATTGGCAGTCCTGGATACAAGATAAATATGAAAAAAGTTACACGAAAAGCAATATTGCAGAAATTCTATTATGGGAATTCAGAGTAAAAATGTATTGGGGACAACTGTACAGATTAAGCAGTCATTAAAAATGAAAAGGCAAGAAAACTTTCCTTGCCTCTAAATTCCAATTCCGAAGCTTCAATATTAATAAATATTCTAAAGAAATGAAAGCTCCAACAAGTGCCCTAAAATTCAGTATTTGAATATAGGTGCTAAGAAAAGATGATAGACATGGGATGAAGCATTCATATGGACAATCACCACCAACATTCTAACTCTAAAATCCTTGCCTCCTTCTTAAACAAAACATATGACCATATCACATTACAATAAAAAAATCACTCACAAAAAGGTTGACTTAATACTGAGAAGTAAAAAATGAAAACAAAATCTTTATGGAAATAAATAGTATACCCTTCTAAAGAATATTATCCCCATCTATGCCTCCTGAATGTTATAGATGATGCTTTAGGCATTGATACATTTCAAAGGGCCATAGTTAAACGAAGATATGATCTGAAGAACAAAACCAAACAAATCCATAAAGCAAGATCAACATCTCAACCAGCAGAGCCCACGTATCCCTTTCTCAATACATAAAAAGGCAAGTAAATTCAGTGATTTAGAGTTTGAGAAACCATGGATACTCGATAAATGTTGTGGATGTAAGGGCCTTTGACTATGGGATAAAATAGCTTCACTTTCTCCTCCGCTTTCTCTGTCTTCTGTCACGGTCACTCTCATCAGAACTAGTTGAATCTGAGTCTGAACTAGCTGTTCCAGAATCCGATGAATCAGAACTCCCTGACTCATCATCTGATTCAGATTCTGAAACCTGTTTTTGTTGTTGCATGATAAGACGTGGCATATTCTTCAAATACTCACGAAGGTTCTCGGTAAGACCACCAAGACCAATGGATGTAAAGAAATTAATGCAGAACCGTGTGTTTTTTGGATTATCTTTTGGAAATATGGATTCAAAAGATTCTTGCATAGTTGGATCATTTAACCGCTCATTTAGCAGCCGGATTCCAAGGTGCTCTGATAATTCCTGCAACATCATAAACAGTAATCAACATCTTCCACATACAGAGATGCATGCATAATTTACACAATCTAGAAGACAAGAAGCTGAAAATATTTTCCAGGTCTCATTATAAGTATATTTCTAAAGCTCACAATTCAAACTTCGAGAAATAGTATGCAGGTGCATAAAGAAACAAGAGGAATACTTGATTTTGATTCTCAATACCTGGAAGAGAATCTTAATAAATATACGTGAAGAAGAAGTTGTGTCCTCTTCAGTGAGACGTATATATGATAAAACGTGCCAAGGTAGAGCATCTGTACCAAGTAAATGAGCAAAAAATTTTGCCACATTACGCAGTTTATTTGTTTCAAGTCGGTGAATCATGGAGTACTGCTGCACAAAGCACTTCTCAAAATTTTCTTGGTGTACTTTGTTGATCATGCAGAAACGCTGTCCCAGAAGACCATAATATCGGAGATAGGTTCTCTCTTGGCTGCAACATTCCAAAAGCATAATGCACAACTCCATCTGCCACCAATTATAAAAAATACAAAATTATAATTAGTTAAAATAAGCAGAAGGCATAACATAAATGAATGGAGAACGATACATTGTATGTTGGAAATGAATGTTCAATCTGAATAACTACTTATAGATGCAGTCTAGGCTTAGAATAGTTATAGCTACAACAGCTAGGCATTGATGCACCGGTTATATAAAAGAGCATCAAATCAGATAATAAAAAATAAAGAACAAAACCTTGAACCGAAGTGATACTCAGTAAAATTCAAATTTAAAAGATCGATGTGTCAAAATACAAATTGGCAAATTAGTGAGTTTATACAAGGGAAACATAAAGAAGAGAGCATTCAAATTTTCAATAAATTGAACTAGATTCTAGAAGTTCTTCCATGCAGCAAATAGATAATTTAGCAAAAGAAAATAAATTCTAGCAGAGATTCCGAGCTCACCTCTTGACCTGGCTCCAGCTTAATTTTCAGAAGCTTATGACCAGCTTCCTCAAAATCAACACTAGACATAATTGTTAAGTATATTGTCCTTCGAAGATTGACAAGATTTGTCTCTGTTTCATCTTTTATTTGCATCTGTTCTTCATCCTCTTCATCGGACTCATCCTCTTCATCGGACTCATCTGACTCAGCATCCATGCCTCCCTCTTCATCCTCAGATTCCTCACCCAACATTGATTTCTTCAACTCTTCATAACGCTTCTCATTCTCCAGGAAATTGGGGTCTGGCTTGAATATATCTGAGAAAAAACAAAACAGAAAATAAAGAAATCAAAAATGACCAATGACGACAATCAATCAAATAAGAAACATACACAAACTTCTCAAAACAAAATATACCAAGGGAAATCTCAGGATCTATCTCCTCGTCCAAGGAGACTTCATGAGTTAACTGATCTTCCTGCTCCACAAGATCTAATTCAGGACGAACAGCTGGATAGCCCTGTTAATGCAATGCAACCATTGTACACATTTCAATTTTAAATTGTTCCGTTAAACTGATTTACAAAAGAGTTGAATTATGTGTTATTTATGTTAATGAGCTATTCCTATCAAAAAAATAAAAAAGAAGTACCTGAAACTTCGCTTTTCTTATTGCAAATAAGCCTTCAATCAGAAACTGAACACGTTTGTCAATTTCTCCTTCATGAAGAATCCCACGAAAACGCTCAAAGATACCTGCAAATGATAAATTCTTATTTGCCAGAAAAATTCATGACAGAAATTTATCTAAAGCATCATTTGCACATATACACAAGTGTCTTGCACTAGCATATTTCTGCAATCAGGAAGGAATGTAAACAAACACAAACCAGCAAAAGACCTGAAGCAAGTGGAGCACTTTGAAAGAGCAATAACTAGATGAACAGTTTTTTTTTTTTATTTTATAGAATAAGAAATAGATTAGGAAAAGAGGATAGGACTGCAGATGTATAGCCATATAAGAGGATGTGTCATCCTCCCTAAAAACAGGAAATACAAACAAAAGGAATACAAAAACAGTGCCAAAGGAGCAAAGCTAACCAATTTCTAAGATAAAATTAGGCAGGCACACACATATTTGCTTTTGTTAGGGTATTATATTTAGTTACAAAACTTAATTCTCATTATCAAATACTAAACACAAGTGAGAAAATTGACATGGAGGTTTTAGTAATAAACAACAATATTAAAAAATTGATATTTTAAACAAGAACTGCAAGCCCCACACCAGGTAAATAAGGGACTCAGGCTCCTATTTTAACAACTTACAACACCAAACAAATTAATTTTCATTTCTTGCAACCATATATTATCTAACATTCCTTCAAGTCACCTTTAATCTAACTTGTTTCCTTAATCTCTCCAGCCTCAATCTCTAACACGATTTCATGCAACTGGAATTTTAAAACCCTTGATTCCAGTCAGCCCCTCTTTTGCAGATGGGGTAATCTTAACACAAACATCATTTAGTTAGCTCTACCGTGCTATCCTAGAGTAGTCAATACCATGAAGCAGATAAAAAGGGTTTCTGATGTAAAATGAAGTTCAATATGAAGCAATAAAAGACAAATGGAAAAGTCGTTATCATATTTACAAATAAAAACCTAAGCACATTGTTGCCATATAGTGTGAGGGAATACTCACCATGAAGACCCTTAGGTGAGAGATCCTGCAGTATTGAACCACATTCTGTCACAAAACCAACAGCTACTTCAACACTATCATCACTAGGTTTCTCGAGTAAAACTGTGAGTAACTCAAGAGCAATGATCTCATGAGCTACTTGCTGATTCACCAGATGCCCTACAAATTTAACAGCTGCTAGTAATTGAGGCTACAAAGAATGAAAGACAAACAAAAAACAAATCAGAAGCAAAACAAAAGGCAAATAAAAGTAAATTAGAAGCAAAAACTTGATCTCAGAATAAGAAGAATAATCACATACCTTGTCATTCCGCTTATAAGCCCTCTTGAGCTGCAAAACAATCCTTCTTAGCAAAAGATCCCCCACCTCAGGAAACTTTGTATTAACAACAGCAACCAAGGCAGCAAAAACATCCGTAAATCCTGGAGATGCCATCTGTGACTTCATACATGACCGACAAAAGAGTCCCCTTCCCCTGATCAGGTTTTCCGAAAACAATTCAGGAATTATATTTTTTATGTTTGTAGCATTAACCTTATTTACAAGCCCGTTTATGCTCTTTCTCAGAGCATCCCACGTTAACCTTTGATATTCTACACTACTTTTATCCTGAACTTCTTTCATCATCATCGCCATCTTAAAGGGGGGAATGTAAACACCTCCACTCTTGCCCAAATTAGATGCATCACCATTCAGGTTACCTCCTGGGATGGTTGCCTGTCGTTGAGGATTTGCATCTACAACAGTTCTTCCATTTCCATTCTCTTTCTTTCTACTTACTTCTTGCTGCTTGCTCACACCCTTGTCCCTGTGGTTGCTCTCATTGTCATCATTCCTTTCAACTCTTTGTCTCCGATCCCTATCCCTATCCCTCTCTGATTTCCTTGCCAACTCCCTATCATCTTCCTCCGAATCATAACGTCCACGTCGTTCCCTCTCACTGTTACCACCCTTTCGCCTCCTATCCCTATCACTATACCTATCTGATTTCCTGGTCAGCTCCCTGTGATCTTCTTCTGAATCATGCCTCCCACGGCGATCCATAGTTCTACTTCTGTCCTCCCGGTCTCTACTTCTGTCCTCTCGGTCTCCGCGCCATCTATCCCTGTGATGCCATATATGACTTTCCTTCTCCCCTCGCCTTTCACTCTGATCATTCCCTGGACGAGATTCCCTACCACCCCGGCCATCTCCTTCAGCATCTCTCCCTACACGTCTATCATAATCCTGCTTCAACCTCTCATCCTCTTCCTTCTCTTCCCTAACCTTCTCTTTGTTCACAATCTGACCCTCCTCCTCTGAGCTCTCCAACTCCTCCTTTCTCTCCCTACTCCTACTTTTCCTATCACTCCGCCTTCTACCATCCCTCTTAGCTCCATTTCTCTCCTCCCCCGAATCACTGACATCACTATTCTCCCCGCGGTGACCAGAACTCTTCCTACCACTCCTACCACCACGCCGATACCTATCCCTCTCGTCATCTTCAGATTCGCTACCACTGCGTCTCCTTGCCTCATCCTCACTCGACTCGCTGCTACTGCTGCGTCTTCTCGCCATGTCAAACCCTAATTCAATCCAACAAAAGTTAAATCCAAAATCAAAGATCGCAGAGAACACACAAAATTGCCGAAATTTCACTACTGAACTGCTTCACATTGTAAAAATTATGTGTGGATAGGAAAACGAAACAAATATCGCAAAAAGAAACAGTACGTAATACAGTGACAAAGACAAAAACAATTGAGCCATTCAAAAACACGAAAATGAGTACCTTAAGGCGCAGAACGAAGAAGTTGCGTGAAATAAGTCGATGGATTCTTCGCAGAGTGTCTAAGGTTTAGGTTTTGAAAGAAAGGTGTGAGACTAGAAATGAAGGGTGTTTCGCAGAGGTTCTTAGGTTTAGGTTTTCAGAGAGGTGGGTGTTTATGCAGAGTTTTGCATCATATTGTTAAATTATCCATTTCAGATGAATTAATCCATAATATATGTAAAATACAATGATTATTAGTTTTATTAAAAAATACACCTTTCTCCTAATATTTTTTCTTAAATTCTGTCTATAAAAAAAAGATTTTATATAGATAGATCACCATTTTCTTTTTGTAAAAGTATGAATTTATATCAATTTAATTATGAAAAAAATGAAAATTCATATTAGCTGTTGAATACATAAAGTGCGATTAGTTACATTTCTTTTTTGTTAAGTTATAGAAGAATAAAATAATGATTGTGGTATATTACACTAGTTAGAACAGATAGGCGGAATACACATTTTATTATATTAAAATATATATTTAATTTTAGTATTTTAAGAACAATTAATTCAAAAATAAAAAATAATATAACTTATAATATATATATATATATATATGTATATATATAATTTTATAAAAATAGTAATAAGAGATTATTTAGTCATTTTAAATAAAAAATTATTTAATTATTTATTTTATTAATAAATTATTTTTTAATTGAATTACATGTTTTTATTGAAATTAGATTAAGATCATGACGTTAAAAAGTGTATAAATTTTGACAGTAATTTATATGTTCTAGTAATTTTTTTAAATCGTGTAAATAATAAATTAAAAAATAATAACAAAGATAACTTAACGTATTAATACGGAAATATTGTATGAAAATGAAGTAGAAATAATCAATTATATAATCATTTATAATTAAGATTTAGATTAAAGACATAATTGATTTTCAGTTTAATTTATAGTTTAATTTATGTTTATATAGTTAAATCTAATTTTTTTATTACATAAAAAAAAATGTAAGACATAAAAGTTTTACATACTTCGCATTAAGTTGTGGGTAAAGTAAAATAGGTTAAAGAGGATTTCTAGTTCAATTTATTCTAACTAATTTTAATTGTGTTATGTATATGGAAGATAATATTCAAAGTTAACATATTTTTATTATAATAATATGTAAACGTGGCTTTAAAAAGAATAGGTTTCTATTTTTTCAAATTATCATTATAATTATATTGCAATTGGTGAATTCCTTATGAGCTATTACTAGTTTGAATCATACCAACCTCAAAGTGTTGAAAATAATCTTGTTTAACCTAAAAAAATTTATTGTCAAAAATCAAACCAAAAAAGCATCAAACATGTTTTCCACAACCCTTCAAACCGTGAAAATGCAAGCAACAAACACTTTCACCTCCACCACCGCACACATGATCAAACAACTTTAACAAACACTTGTGACGAAGACGACCTTCACAACACATCTATCAACCCTGTAAGTGGTTATCACCAAAAACCCTCCTGCCTTTACTTATGAATCCATAGGGGCAGGTCAAGTATTTCCTTTATTTGATGGGATACATGAAACAAATGAGAGGTGTATGAAGCAATTGCCATGTTTTTTTTTTCTTACATTAGGCCTGAAACTTATTGGGTTGGCCAAAATGAATGTCATGATCAATTGTGTTCTTTTTCTTTTGCTTAGAGCTTCAAATAGGAGGAGGAGAAATGAATTTAAATAAAAATAGTGAAGGCATTATTCATATACCAGAAGATTTTTTAGTTGAAAACATTGACTCGCCTTTGGTATCATTGGTTCACTTTGTGTATCCTTATATTTTGTTAAAAATATAATGTCTCCATCATTATTTTATGACGGAACAATACTTTGTCCTACAGTTGAATGTATATAGAAACTTAATAATTTTATTTATCTTTAATAAATGAAGAAGAAAAAATATATATAAGTTCTAACACATCTTGCTAATTAAATAAAGATCACGAAATTCAAGATGAATGTTTATATCTGAATTTTTAAATGAGATTAAATGTTCAGGGATACTAAATAATCAAATTAAGTTGAAAGTGAGTGTATCTATTATGCTTTTGAGAAATATTGATCAAGCAAATAGTCTTTATAATGGGACAAGGTTGCAAGTTAATGATTTGCCCAAGAATGTTATATTTGTGACTATCATCACAAGAAAAAATTATTGGTGAAAAGATATTTATCCCAATAATGAATTTTATATCTTCTGAATTAGGATTTCCTTTCAAAATTCAAAGAAGACAATTTCCAATATCTATATGTTTTGCAATCAAAATCAATAAGAGTCAAGATCAATCACTTTCAAAAGTTGAATTGTATCTTTAGTATCTAATTTTCATACATGGCCAACTCTATGTTATTATTTCTAGAGTTAAAAAAAAAGTTGAAAATACTTTTTTTGGATGAAGACGGAAATATAACAAACAAAAATTAAAAATGTTGTGTACAAAGAAAATTTTCAAAATCTTTAAAATATAAGACATGTAAGATATAACTATTGTTCTAATTATTGTATACTTTTTTGTTATTTATTTACTCTTCTAAGTTAAATTCCTAAATACTTACCAAAGAATATGCAAATTGAAAAAGTTCAAAAGAGGAATATTTGTTAAAGCTCCTAAATCATGGTCTTCAATAAAAAAGTGGGGTTAATTATTAGATGCAGTTATACTACCAACGGTGTTGTGTAAATAATATTGGTATTCAACAACTTGTAATCAAAATTGATAAATTGTTTTACTTAATTTGATTTTCAAAGATAAAAATAGTGAATATTTTCAATAATATGAAATATATAATTATCTATCATTTTTTATATATAATTATAATTTTTATAGGTAATTGTTATTTTTCATCTATTGTGTCGCCAACACAAATTTGTTGCTCACGTTATAAAAATAAGAAATCATTTTTTTTATTGAGAATGAAAACAATATTAAATATGGATTGAACACCATCAACTTTGGTGTCAACACATTGAATTATGAAGAAAGAATTCAAAATTAACAATATGGTGATAATTTAAAATATCTTATATTTATCTGAATTTGATTCATAAATATTATTATTCATTACATTATATTAATTAACAATTTTGATACCAAAATATTTGTTCCTTAGATCAAATTTTTGTTTAATCAATTATAAAACTTCTGTTACTATTACTCACATAATCATCTTTAACAATTACTTTCCTGAAATTAGAAATATCTCTTCTACAATTTCATCTGTCTTTATTTTTAATTCAAATTAGTATTTTAAAAGTTGGCAATTTCTTAATTTCACCGTATATGGATCGGATGGTTAAGTATAATTACTTTTTTTCTTGACAAAATTTACATATATTTTAATTTAACTTTAATATAGACATTGGTAGAAGTTGTATAGTCTTTTATTGGCATGGCATAAGATACACCATTAATTTCGAAAAAAAAGTGTTATACATCTCTATCCTGATAGGCCAATGATTTTGTTGTAAACTAGTTTGAAATTATTTGTAGAAAATCTTTGTCAATGTCAATTAATAATGTTATTTTTTTTTTTTTGCATATGCATATTCTGTCTTATATAGCTAGCACGTAGATATTTTGCTTTTCATCTTATATAATATTAGAATAACTTCCCGGCCAAAGAAAACAATCTCATATTTTCCTTCTTACTGTAGGTCTTTGTGTTTATTTTTAGTAATGTGCCCTCGTACGTAAAGTACACATATGAAAGTTTTTCAAATTAAAAAATGACATTAGTTTATTCAAGTGATTTATAGCATCTTATTGTATTTGTAGCTTTGTTTGGTGCTGGGTATTTTCTCGATCACAACAATGTTAAAGATTTATATAACATGTTAATTGCAAGCAACAAGAGACAATCTTAATCACATAAATTATGTTTTTTTATTATACATTTGATTACATGTAAATGAATTGAATTGTAATGACGCACCCAGAAGAAACAATAAACAACATAAAAATCGTTGGTAATAATTACCGTAACAAATGAATGGATTCATACCTATTATATGTTTTTTATTATTTCTAGTTTTAATTCTTCTATTTTTAAGAAATTATTTCAATGTAATAATATATAAACAAGACCAAGACCTACAAAACAAGACAAAGAGCTATAATACAAGGATAGCAAAACAGAACAAAAAGACATGATTGGTTTCTTCTTAATAGCTTCTTATATTAGATGACCCAATTCCCATGCTTTAAAGTTCAAACCTTCCGCAACCTTCTGAAAGCTTGCATAGCCCAAAGAGACCTCATAACAGGCAAAACCCTCCATGCCCTTTACTTCAGGTCTCTCATCCCACCCTCCACCTACCTCTCCAACCACTTCACCCTCCTCTACTCCAAATGTGGTTCCCTCAACAGTGCCCAAACCTCCTTCCACCTCACTCAACATCCCAATGTTTTCTCTTACAACACCCTCCTCAATGCATATGCCAAACACTCCCTTATCCACCTTGCCCACCACCTGTTTGATAAAATTCCCCAACCAGACTTAGTCTCTTACAACACCCTTATATCTGCCTATGCTGATAGGGTTCAGTGTGGGCCAGTCTTGAGGCTCTTTGAGGAAGTCAGAGAGCTCGGTTTGGGCCTTGACGGGTTCACGCTGTCTGGCGTGATCACCGCTTGTGGTGATGATGTTGGATTGCTTCGGCAGTTGCACTGCTTTGTGGTGATGTGTGGGTATGATTGTTAT
>Ga0099825_1010028_pt1 | contig 10527 bp, 10 predicted proteins | sample SiratroredBW_FD_76838 | JGI IMG/M metagenome (GOLD analysis project Ga0099825, IMG submission 76838) | Root nodule microbial communities of legume samples collected from California, USA - Siratro red BW | ecosystem: Host-associated > Plants > Roots > Nodule | place: USA: California | collected... | reverse complement strand
GTGGAAATCTTTGCTAGTTTGCAAAGGACTGGACGTAGCCCTTGAGGAAGGGTGAACCAGGATAAAAATTCTGTGTTCTTGCTTTTCTCCCTACTCTTCTTGATTGCTTTTATTCACTGCTGCAATCTTTTAAAATTGACTGGATTAAAATCTGTTCATATTGTTGATCATACTCTGAACATCTGTTTTCATAATCAACTGTGATTCTGGATTGTGTTCAATCTACTGGATTGTGTTTAAACATCTTAAATCTGGGTTAAAATATTTTTACACTGTAAACTGTTTTCTGGGTTTAACTGTTTTTTGGGTTTAACTCTGATATCTTCCGCTGTGCACAATCGATTGTTTACCTGACAGTCCAGAATTACATAGTCAATCGATTGAATAAAGAGTTTTCATTCTCGACTTTAAGAACAAATCAAATTTGCGAAAAGTCTTTGAAAGTTCAATTCACCCCCCTCTTGAACTCAGTCTAAACCTTATTTTACATATTGAAGTATCATATGATTCATATGACAACAAGATTTAATGTGAACATACGAAGTTTGAGTTTTGTGGTATTCCATGTACTTACATTATTTATGTTATGTAGTTTGATCATATTGTCAGTTTTTTGCTTGCATTAACTTGGCAATGGTCACTGAAAGATGTGAAGAAAATTTTCTATTAGACATTGTCATGAGTGAAGGAGTTTGTGAATTTTAAGAAATGCTCATTTTGGTGCATTATATGTTAATGTGCAGATGAAATCCTTTTACATTTGTTTAAATGAACATAGGTTTAAAGGAAATTGTGATTGACAAGACTAATCTTGTTTCGTAGTGTGATGATAAAAGTGATAACAATAATGATGATGACAACATTGAAAGGAGAAATAATGTTGAGATTGAACATGTTAATTATATTTGTTGGGAATAACAAAAGCAAAAATTTGTAACAACCTCTCACAAAATTAACATAACTTAAACCATTCCTAAGTTCTTAATTGTGTTAACTAGTTTGAAGAATAAAGAAAGCCCAAAATCAAGGGCTTGGAAAGGGAAGTTTTCCTTTTTATTCTCAAAGTGGAAGCTTTCAAACATGACGTCTTTGCCCATGATGTCATTACTATGGAACACCCTCACAACATCGACAATGTTTGATGCCATACAGGAAACAACACACTCATTGTAGTATTTGTGTGTGAGAATTTTTGTCAAAGTGTTCTCCTTCCTGACTATGCTCCATCACAAGGTGCACCATCTTATCGTCCTATAGATCGATATGAGCTTCACAACATTTGGGCGTTGTGGTAGTATGGAGGTTATAACCATCTTATGTTGCATTTCTTCAATGTCCACAACAATTTGTAGCTTTCATATTGAGATTGATTTGTACCGTAGTTTCTTAGTTTGTGTAAGGTAGGAAATGTCAAACTCATTCCAACCCAATATGTATGTTTTGTTGGTCATTGGAATAATTTCAATTAGAACATTGTTAACAAAATTTTAGTTGTTGAAGTTTATAAATGCCAAACAAGCCTACTTCTTAAAGGCAACTAACTTTTTTCTTGCTTATAGGAGTCAACCTTCTATGACATTACTCTTAGATAAATATGATCTTCTAAGAAATTGATATAAAGAAGGATGAAGAAGAGTTTATTGAAGAAAGAGAAGAGACAGAACACAAGAAACATGACAAAGAAGAATAAAGAAAGAGATTTCGTGAAGATTATCAAGAGGAAAAAAAATCCAAGCTTTGGAAGAGGAGATTAGAGGACATGTACATATGTGGTTTCTTCGTCGTTAGATGAACTTGAGAGAAGTCAAAATCTCATGTTTTGAACTTGAGAGAAGGCATGGACAAAGTTTATGCACTCTTGAAGTTAGAAGTGTCTTTTGGAGCTTTTAACTACCACATGTAATTTTCAAAGTGCACACGGGGTAGTTTGACTCTTCTACTTGACACTTTGAGCTTTCAATAAGCATTTTGTATCCATTGGTGATCTCTTAGGTGTCACCCATGTGACTTCTCCTCAAATCATCATTACTTTCTTAAGTGTAATCATTACATTCAAAGAACCTCCCATATGCATTCCCTAATTTCAAGGATTATAATTTACTAATCGTGCTTAGTGGAGTTAACTCTTGACTAGCAAAGTTAACTCTTTTGTGTTGTCTCTTCCACTCCTTGAACATCCTCATCTCTTATATAAAGGAGTTTCCTACATGTGTAAACATAACCTTGAAGGTTGAATGAAATTCTTCTTTGTGAGTTTGAGAGTTATGTACTTTTGTTTTGGTTTTTATCTTGAGAAGCTTTCTCAAGTGATAAATTTTCTACACTTATCCTTAATTTCATGTATTAAAGTTAGTGTGCTCTTATTCATTTCCATATCTCAATCCATTTTGCTTTCATTTCCTTACTTGCTTTTACATTTTTTTATCGGCAATTCTTGTTTTTACATTGAAAACTAATTTAAATCAAATGGGTTTCTCTATGGTTCTTTGTCTTTTCACCAATGTTTCTTGCATATGTCCATGTAATTTATCTTCTCCAACAAGTCATTGATCAAGATCCTCCCCAACCTCATAAGCTACACATAAACAATACACAACCAAATATTATGACACTTTACATGGCATACAAACCATTCTTTCTCACACCCTTTATTACTATCATGGTTCCCCTCATCACCTTCAACATTCCTTGCCCACCTTTAAACAAATAACTCTTCTTCTCAAGCTCACCAAGGGATATTAGGTTACACTTCAAGCTATGTGCAAATCTAACTTCTTTAGTCTCTCTGGATAAAGCTTTCTAGTATGGTCATGATTATCTTTCTTACACTAGTAACATCTAATAAATGATGCAATTCCACCATTTTGCTTCCTTGACTTTGACCTTCTTCTACCTCTTCTATTATCACTGGTAGAAACTTTTCCCTTTGTCACTAGGTTGTTTCCTACACTAGATGCCTTAAAGTCAAATTTCTCATTCAACTCATCTGATCTCAGATTAACCTAATCATTTTCAAGAGAGAGAGAGAGAGGGATTCTCTCTTCCATAAAGGTGTCCTTAATAATCAACATCTTAGGAAAAGAACACACCAACAACAACACTTGATCCTCACCATCAATTTGAACTTCAATATTGTCTAAATCAAGAATCAACTTGTTGAGCTCATCCAATTGTTCATTAATTGTCTTTTCACCACTCATGATGTATGGGTACAACACTTGCTTTATATATAGAGAATTAACTAGAGATTTGTCATGTATCAGCTCTCACTTTTGTTGTGTGGGTCCTCCTCAAGTTAGGCCTAACAACATTTTATTTTAAAATAAAATACTGTGACAGCCCAACGGGTTTTTTAAGTGAATGTGACTCAGTAGGTTCTTTCTCTCTCCACATAAGAAGAAGAGACAGAAGAACAGATTGTGCCTCTTTGCCATTTTAGAATTCCTGTTTACTCTGGGTAGCTGTTTGAGTACTTATTTATACTCTATTTTTGGTGAAATTTCATCCGCTTGCATATTTATTTTTTATACTCTCTAGAATTTTTGGATTGTTGTATATTAAGCTTCTCTTGGTTCTTTCAAGTGGGAAAGGTTTTATTTTTCACGCATATATTTTGATAATTTTTCCGCTGCGTAACTGTGCCTTTCCCATCAAGTGGCATAAGAGCTAATTTATTTATTTTTCTGAGGAATTACTTGACTGAGTGACGGAGCCTAATTACGGTAAAATGATTAGTTTGAACGGGACTAATTATCATAAATGGAGAGGAAGAATGAAGGATTTGTTATTGATTAAAAGATTACATTTACCTGTGTTTACTACTCAGAAACCTGTAAACAAGTCTGATGAAGACTGGGCTTTTGAGCATGAGATGGTTTATGGATATATTCGTCAATGGGTAGATGATAATGTTTTGAATCATATTGCTAATGACACACATGCAAAGACCTTGTGTTTCTGCCACTATTGCAAAAGATCTTGTGATAGTTTATGATGAAATTTTTATTAATGCTGCCTGTGATGATTCTAACTGGGTTGTCGATAGTGGTGCTAGTTTTCATATTACTTTCAGGAAAATTTTTTTCTCATCTTATACTCCAGGTGATTTTGGTTTGTTGAAGATGGGTAACAATGATACTTCTAAGGTAATTGGCATTGGTACTTGAAAACGTATTTGACTAAGTTCAAGAGGGGGGTGAATTGAACTTTAAAAGATTTTTGGATTTAAAACACTGAAAAATAGTTTTAACAATTTTAAAACCTTTAATGAATCTCAATAATGAAGGATTTAAGGTGCAGAGATAGAATAAATCGATTTCAAGCACGATTAAATCGATTTATTTACTGGCAGAGAGCAATTTGAAACAACACACACAGCAGGTTCACAAATCACACATCAGCACCTTATGCAAATCAAATTCACACAGGTTCTAGAGCAATACCTCACTAAGAAATGAATCACTCAAAGTTACAAATTTGATTAAGGACAAGGAAGAACAAAATTAGAAAGTTTACTAGTTTGTGATACTTAACACACTCTATGTTAAATTCAATCAATATTAACATATCTGATAAAGTATCCTAAAACCACCAAGGTTGTAGAGGCTAATTATCAATACCAAGACTCAATTACAACAGTTGATACATACTTGAGAATTATACAGAATGCAAATTAAATGGTCTAGATATACTAAGAACTCAGAACAAGAACACAAATTTTGCAGTAGCAAACCAATTCAAAACAGAGTATCAATTCTTTGTAAAATCACAGAGCCAAAATTTTATATGTAATACAAAATTTGAAAAGAACCAATCTTTTAAGCAAAATTTCTTTAGCAACTACAACAGATTTATCAAAACCAAAAACAAGTTCAAGTTACAAGGAACAAATTCAATTTTCAGCAAAGCACTTAAACCAATTTTGCTACGATTACCAAGAATTAATTCAACTTTCAATTAAACTCAATGGGCAGTACAACAACAATACAAAATTGAAAGAGAAGGGTCAAGAACAGCAAGACACAGTCAATTATACTGGTTCACCCTTCCTCAAGGGCTACGTCTAGTCTCCTTTACCCCTCAAGCAAAGAAATTTTCACTAATTTCAATCAATTGTTCAAATACAAACAATTACACAATCCTTACTCACTGTAAGAATCAAATGCCCACTGAATTGAACACTACTCCCCGTAGTCCCCTCTCAATTCAGCAATCAACCACAAGGCTAAAGCCTATAGCCTAACACACCACAATCTTTAAAGCGAATTTCAAAATTACAATCAATTACACGTATCTTGATTTAGAAAGGGATCAAGAAAGGTTTAGAATGACTTCCTGATTGACGCACAAAAGAGCCTTTGCACAATGATGAAGAAATCCAATCACACAGTACAGTGGTCAAGTGAATCTTCAAGAAAAGCCCCAATTGAATTTTTGTTTTATCAAGAACCCTAATTTCCCAAGGTGATTTTTCAGTGATCTATGTATTGTTGTGTGTTCAATGTGTCTTCGTTGTCTGGCGCATGTTAGAAGACTTTCTATTATATATGAAAGAAAAAACCCCAAAACTGGTTTTGAAGAAGACAGTTAATTCAGTTAGCTCTAGAGGCACGAATAAATCAATTTCCCTTAGGCTGAACTCGATTTATTTTTCATCCAGTACAGTGCTTTTGCAAAACAGTTTTCACTTAAAGCTTGTCTTGTGCATTTTGATTAGTTTTAATCACTTCAGACTATATGTACTGGTGGACTTCTTACCAACAATGCATAGGTTCTTTGCCAATCAATCAATCTCACACTCACACTCAAAGCCTAACACTCATCCACTTGCTTGCTTGCTTGACTTCATCAAATCTTTACTCTTGTGAGAATGCTAATAGTACTGTTTGTTTGAAAACCAGCAACGGGACAAAGCCCATTATGAAAAATGTCAGGCATGCACCAGACATCCGATTGCATCTGATTTCTGCTAGTGTTCTAGATGATGATGGTTATTTTAATACCTTTGGTGGTGCACAATGGAAGCTGACTAAGGGTTCTTTGAATGTGGCCCGTGGTATGAAATTTTCTGGTTTGTATTGGCTGAAAGCTTCTATTTTATTTAGTGTTGTAAATGTTGTTGATTGTGATAACTCATTTGATTTATGACACAAGAAGCTTAGCCACATTAGTGAGAAGGGGCTGAATTGTCTAGCTAAGAAGAATTTACTCCCAGGTTTGGAAGGAGCCAAATTAGAAAATTGTGCTCATTGTTTGGCTGGGAAACAACACAAAGTCTCCTTCAAGAGCAATCCTCCTTCTAGAAAATCAGAGGTACTTGAGTTAGTGTATTCAGATCTTTGTGGTCCGATGAAGACCAAGACTTTTAGTGGTGGAATTTACGTTGTCACTTTCATTGATGATCATTCAAGAGAACTTTAGGTTTTTGTTTTGAAGACAAAGGACCAGGTGTTTGGTGTATTTAAAAATTTTCAAGCTTCAGTTGAAAGAGAAGCTGGAAAGAAGTTGAAATGTGTTCGCACTGATAATGGTAGTAAATATTGCGGACCTTTTGATGAATACTGTAGGCAGCAGGGTATTCGACATTAGAAAACTCCTCCCAAGACTCCTCAGCTCAATGGTTTGGCAGAAAGGATGAACAGGACATTGATAAGGCATTGGAAAGAGTTAGATGTTTGCTTTCTGAAGGAAAATTGCCTGGATCTTTTTGGGGTGAGGCTTTATATACTGTTGCACATGTTATAAATTTATCTCCGGATGTTGTTTTGCAGACTGATGTTCCTAACAGAGTATGGTATGGGAAAAATGTCTCCTATAGTCACCTTTGTGTCTTTGGCTGTAAGGCATTTGTGCATGTGCCAAAAGATTAGAGGTCCAAACTAGATGCCAAGACAAGAGAGTGCATCTTCATTGGTTATGGCCATGATGAGTTTGACAATAGATTTTATGATCCTGTTCAATAGAAGCTTGCCAAAACCTATGATGTTATTTTTGTGGAGAATCAAACTATTGAAGATATTGGGAAGACAAAAATTAGAGTTTTCGAGCACTGACGATGTGGTCGATTTTGATCCAGCTCCTCAAACTAATAGGCCTAATGTAGCAGATTTTGACAGTCATGATGATGATGTCCAGGATCATATTACAAATGATTCTATTGATGATAATGATGATGTTGTTGGTGATTTTGGTGAACCTCATGTTCTTATTAGGAGGTTTTCTAGACAGTGTTTGCCCTCTACTCACTACTTATCTAATGAATTTCTGCTTCTTACTAGTGAGGGAGAACCAGAATGCTATAAAGAGACTATGAAGGGTGAGCATAAGAAATTTGTGCAAGAACTTATTTTTCAACAGCAGAGGCGTGTTGTATTTTGTGATAGTCAAAGTGCTATACATCTTGCAAGAATTCTACTTTTCATGGTAGATCTAAACATATTGATGTACGGTATTATTAGATCTGTGATGCTTTTGACTCATGGAGCTTGAGAAGATTCATACAGATGACAATGGTTTACATATGATGACAAAGACTTTACCAAAGGGAAATTTTGAAACATGTCAGTTTATTTTTGGGTTGGCATTTGCCCTCTCTTGAGTTGGAGGCGGAGTTTGTTGTGTGGGTCCAATCCAATATCAACTTGTTGAGCATTGAGAACCTCATCATCTGCACCTATCTCAAGACTTTCCTGCATGTTCTGGTTAGTTTCATCAAATGCAATATGCATGGATTCCTCAACAAGCATGGTTCTCTTATTATATGCTCTATATGCGTGACCATGTAGTAAATAACCAAGGAAGATACCTTCATCAGCTTTCGAATCAAATTTGCCCAAGTTATCCTTACCATTATTTAAAATGAAACATTTACAACCAAAAACCTTTAGATGAGATATATTGGGCTTTCTTCCTTTGAGTAGCTCATAGGGGGTCTTCTTTAGTATAGGTCTTATGAGCACCCGATTAAGAACATAACAAGTTGTACTTACTGCATCTGCCCAAAAGTACTTTGGCAATTCTGTTTCATTCAACAGTGTCCTTGCTAGTTCCTCCAAAGATCTATTCTTCCTTTCAATTACTCCATTCTGTTGTGGAGTTCTTGGTGCTAAAAAGTGGTGTTTGATTCCAAATTTGCTGCAGAACTTGTCAAATTTCTCATTCTGGAATTCTCCCCCATGGTCTGATTTAATGGAAGAAATACCACAATTCTTCTCATTCTGGATAACTTCGGCAAACCTTTTGAAAGCATGATAAGCTTCATCCTTGGTAGCAATGAATAATGTCCAAGTAAAGCGTGAATAATCATCTACAATGACCAGTCCATAGTAATTACCTCCTAGACTCATAGTTCTTAAGCGACCAAACAAATCCATGTGAAGCAGCTCAAGAGGTCTAGATGTTGACACAACATTCAGTGGTTTGAAAGAGCTTTTAGTTTGTTTGTCTTTTTGGCATGCTTCACATAATCTGTCCCTTTCAAATTTAAGCTTAGGCAATCCAATTACTAGCTCTTTAGATAAGCCTATTTAGATGATGCATATTGATATGAGCTAATCTTTTATGCCACAACCAAGACTCATCATTCCTAGTGAGCAAACAATTCATGCTGGATGTTATGTAAGAAACATTAAACATGTATACATTATTTACCCATTTACCTACTAGGATTGTTTCACTGGTTTTTGAATCTGCTGAGGCAACGATTACGCTCAAAAGTGATCTTGTACCCCTTGTCACACATTTGAATACTGAGCAGGTTGTGCTTTAATCTATCAACCAAGAGTACATCCTTAATGATCACATCATCATCTCCTCCAATGTCACTCACTCCAAGTATTTATCTAAATTGAATATATTTGGTAAAGGAAACTAGTTTAAATGTTTTAATAGATATTGTAATTATTTGTTTTATTAGGTATGAATTGGATGAATTTGAATTAGATTAATAAATGTTTATGTATGATATGATGTATTTTTAATGTTGTGAGTGATATGAAACAGTGATAAAGACATAGTATCTTCAAGAAAGGAGACCTATGTTAAGATTATTAAGATGTGTACTGTTTCGGGATTTAATCTATCTAAGGAGGTATCTTGACTCTATTGGTAAATTGGATTTATATAGATGAAGATTACCAGTTAGTGAAGAGTTGAAGGAGATTCATATGACCATATCCGAGGTTTGAAATATGAGCTGATTGGAATAGGAGATATGGTTTAACTCTGTGTATATGAGAATTGTATCTTAGGTTTCAAATAGGAACTAATCATAACAGGTACAAACCTCTGAGTTCAACTCAATGCACGAGTCTTTCGGAAGTAGAAAGTCTAATGTCCTTGTATATGAGTCAATATATGATATGAATGATAATGTGATGTGTGAGAGGAGATGAAAGCTTGATTTTTTGTAGTATGGTTGAGAGAGAAATTTAATTTATGGAAATATATTTTTTAAAACTCTCTAGCTTATCATTCTTTTTTTATAGTGTTTGTTTTGTTTTTTAATTTTGGAATGATCACTGACAAATGGTGTAACTATTTAGTGAATCGATGAAGAAGTTTAATTTAATTTAATTTAATTTAATATAATTTTATAATTATACCAAGATATTTTTATTCAATTTTATATGAAAAAGTATATTTTGAAATATATAATTACTGTATGGATATTTATATTTATGTCTATTATGTAATTTCTATTCGATATAATTTTTATTATACGAAAAATATCAAATGATACATTAAACCATATTTTTAAAGGAAATTGAATCTATTGTAAATTTGAATTTGAATAAATATGGATTAAAAAGTAATAACAAAACTGTCATACAGAACACGTAATATTGAAAAGGAAATCAAAATAAATATTTAAGGAAACAATTAATTAAGATATATAATGATATAAAATAATAGAATAATTAAGTTATTAATCATTATAAGATATAAGATAAGAACATCAAAATTTGTTTACTTTCTTTTCTTTTGTATAGATTATTTTAATATAATTACGTAGTTTAAACTTTAATTTTATATTAAAAAATGTATATGTAACTATATGCATGGACTAGCTAGTGCTTATTTTTTTATAAATAAAATAATATGCTTAAATAATTTCAAATATTGATATGGTCATATACTTCATTTTGTGTTTAATAATTTGAAAATAAATAAGAATTGAATAAAATAACTTCTGAAATATTTGAATGATTGTATGCATTATCTTATACTTATTATTTCATTTTTTTGGTCAAAATTAAAGATATGTTTGTAATTTATACTATGTTCATTCATTATATGATTTTTGTAAGAGTGTTTAAGCATAGTCACTGCATTATGTTATAGTATGTTATACTCTAAACAACATGCTGTTAAAAAAAAAAAAAAAAAAAAAAAAAAAAAAAAAAAAAAAAAAAAAAAAAAAAAAATTAAAAAAAAAAAAAAAAAAATTAAAAATTTTAATATTTTTTTAAAAAAAAATATTTTTTTTTTAAATAAAAAAAAAATTTTATAAAATATTTTTTTTATATT
>Ga0099825_1010027_pt1 | contig 10528 bp, 6 predicted proteins | sample SiratroredBW_FD_76838 | JGI IMG/M metagenome (GOLD analysis project Ga0099825, IMG submission 76838) | Root nodule microbial communities of legume samples collected from California, USA - Siratro red BW | ecosystem: Host-associated > Plants > Roots > Nodule | place: USA: California | collected... | reverse complement strand
ACAATGCAGGATTACGAAAGCAATGATATTCTAACATTGACATTCAACTTTTGAATACAGTTCACTACTAAAAGCAGTTTGGATGACAAATGAGAGAAGCATGAATATGAATCATCGAAACCATCAACAATTTTATATATGATACTATGAAACATTAGACAAAGTTTAATCAATTACCGTAATCATGTTCTTTTTGAAGGCTTTGTTCGTAATGTAATGTCCTGAAAATCGATTTCATGATGTTCAAAGAATATTTATTAGTCTTCTTATTGGACAAAGAGTAAGAGAGGTTTACAATTTTTGAATATTGAGAGGACCGAATCTGTCTTGATTTTGTAATTGATTGAACAGAAGTTAAACCTAATAAACAATTTTTTTCATATTAACATTCATAAGATAGATGATGTAATGAATAATAACTGTTATAATAAAATATAGAATAAATATACTTTGACACTGCTGTACAAAACTTACACCATTTCACCTCTGTTTTTTTATAATAAAATATAATATTTTAATAAAATAATATTATTTTTCAGTATTAAATATAAGTAAATTACTGTTTGCAGTGTCAAAGTACTCTAAAATATATACATAAAGTATGTTTGCTGACCGTGATTTTGTTTTTGTGAATTGTTTGTTCTAGATCCAATGCATTCATAATACAGTTCATATTATTCAATGAATAATTGGATGTTTTATCTCTCTGAAAAGAGTAACATGATTTTAGCACTTCAGATGATAAAGAAGATAGTGTTGTATCAGTTATTAGTAAATAAATTTGGTAATTAGTACCTATAAAGCAGTTAAAAGGAATATGTCCTAAATTTGTTTCTGTAACTAGCTTATGTTCTTTTATAACAATGCTTTAGTGTGGTTGTAATCTCTATATTTATTTTTACAATGAAAATAAAAATAGTTCTGGTTCTAATTTTCTACATGGTATCAAGATTGGTTGTGATGTGCTTGGACTCGATCCTTCATTTATTCTGTTAAATATAAGCATTCGTAAGAAAAAACATAGTTGTATACACATGAAATGCACAATTATCAAATTAGTTATACAATTAACTACAAAGAGTGTTACCAGTTTAAGTTATAAAATAATCACTATTAAGTTACTACTCACTAAAGAAAAAAAAAATGTATTGTCTAGATATAGATATTACATAAGAGGATAAGGATAAATTAACTTATATTTAAATCCAATTTTTCTAGTCGCTTAGGTTTTTTATTGCTCCTGACTAGCCTAAATAGAAGATCTTTTTACTATTTCCCAACACATTATATTTACACATTTTTTCATGAAATGTTCTGGTATCGAGTTCAAACGTAACTTAATTATTTTAATTGTCTGGTATCAAATCTTAACAAATCAATAAGAACGCCCATTGTGGCATATAGTTAGGAAGGACGACAATTTATTTGGGTTGTTATTCGTTAATAATTGAATTAGGCCATCCAATTGGCCTTTCTTTTAGGGAGCATATTTTTATAATTCCATATTACAAGCGGATTGCTTTTTTAGCAGCACCACAGTTCCATTTTGGGCCTAAAATTCACCCCTCGGCCCAGATGGGACACGAGCCCCCCAACCTTAAGCTGAATAGGCAAAAAGGATTTTCGAGATCTTTAAGATTTTTCTTTCTTTAAATTTCCCACGCTCTATGACATGACGTGGGTCATTTGTACTTGACAGCTGACATCATTCTATTGGTTTCACTAAAACTTCCATTGCAAGTTTCTTCTTTCGCTTAAACATTCATTCCTCTTCTTTGTTTCAGTTTATTCATTCACATTCCAAAAGTTTTAACCTTTGTTCTTCCCCAAGAGGTACGTTTACCGTCTTGTTGGTTTCCATATTTTACTTTTGCTTGTCTCCTATTCCCTTCGTGATTAACACTTTCGTTGAGGTTTATCAGGGTTTTCATTTATTGACTTCCATCGGAATGGCATCTTATCGAGATAGGTTTCCCTAGGCTAATTACGAAATTCTTTTTGAAGTTTCTTCCTTCAACACTGCTAGGTCCATTACTTCCCTTAAACAATCTTGTGATTTCATTAAAAATGACGAGCACGATGTTAACATTGTTCCTTGTAATAATGATGAACCAACTTGTAGTGATAATGTGGTAAATACAAAAAACCCATTTTTTTCTATGTGACTGTATGTACTAAAATAGGTCTCCAATTACCTTTGGATAATTTTGAAAAGCAGGTTTTAACCGTGCTTAACATTTCTCCTGCTCAGTTGCACCTTAAGAGTTGGGCTTTTGTTAGAGGTTTTTCCATTTTGTGCAGCCATTTTGGCATGGTTCCTATTGCAATCATGTTGTTTTACCTTTTTGAAAGTAGGGTTTACAATTAGGAACTCTGGGTTTCTATAAGTACCGTAGGTGGTCATAATCTTCTAACCATTTTCCAATCTTCCTACAAAAATAAGACTGATTTTGTAAAAATTCGTGCTTCCAAGCAATGCCCCACCCTTCTTGATGGGTTTCCCCTATACTGGTCCACAACCCGTCATCCTCAAGGGGCACGATCCCTAAACGATCTGGATGAGGTTGAATGAAAAAATTGTCTGTTCTTGGAGAAATTGGGGGTAACTTTCAACATAGGGACTCAGATTTTGCTAGAATTTCAAGCTTTGAAATTAAAAGATTATATTGGTATCCTCTTTTACCCCTAATATGCTTCTTTATCTTATAGTTTGTCACCTGAGCATTTCTTGTTTTCTTGGCAGACAAAATGACTACCCTTGATAAGGGTGTAGTTCGAAGGCTGAAGGAGTTGAAGCCAAGCAAGAAAGTGAAGAATATCGTTGAACCTTCTCAACCCTCGTGAGAAAGCCTCTAAGGAAGGAAAGGAAAAACAGAAATGGGTTGTTGAGGACCCAGAAGTCACCATTTCTGATTAGATACCCCTTGTTAGGAAGAGGGGAAAAAAGGTGGTTGACATTCCCCCTTCTCCTCCTTCTGCTAATTTAGTTCCCCTATTCTCACTTCCTCCGATCGTCTTGACCCTACAACAAACCCTTCCCTCAACAGCTGGAATTTGGGTTTTAAAATTACTCTCCATAATCATATAAGCAATTTATTGTTGGAAGAAGATGTGACCAACCTTAGCAAGGAGAGCCTCTCTGGTCTTTAGGATAAAATGTAGAGGTTGGCTTGCCAAATAGTTGTTATTTCTTGTGTTTCTTCAAGAAAAGTGCAAGAAAACACCTAGGTGGAGAAAAATTTATCTACCTGGATTAGAGAGACCCGATTTGAGTTGGCAGTTGTAAGGGAAGAATTGCTTACTATCAAGTTACAAGCGGAGCAGTTGAGGAAAGAGGCTGCGAGATCCTTCAAGTACGTTCTTACAACAAGGCCTTAACATTAAGGTGGCCGAGTTGGAAGGACGAATTATTTACTTGGAGGATCAGTTGGAAAGTGAGAGACAATTTAAGGAGCACCAAGTTAAGGAATTTAATGCTAAGGAAGAGTTATTGTTGGCCCAAATCAAGAAGTAACAAAAGGACATGAAGGCCTTAAAGGATGAGAATACACTCATGTATGAGCGAGGGTTTGGTAGAGCCGTAGATCAACTCCAAATCGTTCATCCGAACCTCGATGTATCATATTTAGACCCCCTCAAAATAGTTGAGGATAGGGCCATTGTAGACTAAATTTTAATTTACCAATTGGGTTTGTGAGTAATCTTATTTTCAAGTTTGTAGAATAATTAACTTTTTGCAAAACATTGTATGGTATCTTGGATAATATTTGAGTGTTTGTCTGTTTTAGGCTCTTTTATTTTCAAATTTGTGCATGAAATTCTGAAGTATTTTGAAAATCATAAAATATGAAAGCACAAAGTATTTTGAAAATATGGTACACATACCCGTTTGATAAGATAAAACATTTGTTAGATTCTTAGAGGATAAAATTCATCATATGAAACATTCTCTTTTGTTTTAACATAAACAAAATGGAATCATTCAACCTTAAAATTTATATGCTTTTGAAATTTACGAAAACTTGAGGTTTAAATTAAGAGTAGATGTTAATAGCAACTACATTAGTCAAAACCATTCAAGGTAAACAGCCAGAAAAGCACAAGTATGAATAATAATTGTAGTTCTACTTCTCTACTAGGGAAAAGACCTGTAATCAAGTTCCTCTAAACAGATTGCACAAATTTGAAAAAAATACTCAGATTATAAGCTATCATGCAATATGATCTATACAAGTCTTGAGCATCCTGAAAAGGGATAAATTCATGACATGATCTCCTAAATAAATTTCAAATAATAGGATCTGATTTTCACATCAAAAGTAAGAATTTTCACAATAAGAACTAGTGAAGCAACACAATTATGTACAATTTTCCAGGGATGCTTCACAATTTTAATCATAAAAAAAAAACTTACAAAATTTTACTACTATATAACTTCTTTTAGCATTCCTTAATTCTAGACCATAACTAAACTATTGAAATAGAAATGTTGTTTAGCTCGTACCACATTAAAACAAAGAAAGAGAATAACTTATAGTTTCCAATGTTTAAGAAAATTTTGCACTTAATTATTTTAATCTAAACAAATACATATCATTCCATTCCACCCATTAAAGTTGAGACAAATCTAAATTGTCTAACATTGTCATATATCTAAGACTTATTTCTAATGGCAAGGTAATGACACACTCAAAAATCAACATTTGACTGAATAAAACTATAGTTAGAAGTTCATCAACAATCAAAATAGAATATATGCAGATAGTAGTCTCATAATAAGCTCGCTCTACAATTACCAAGGAGGAAAAAACTTTAAGAAATAAGTTATAAATACATACCAGTGTTTACACAAACAGTAATAATACAAATATGCAGGTTCAAACCATTCATGGCCTTAGTGCCACTGTTAGATTTTCATATTCAATTTAGAGAAACTACTATCAACTCAAAATGAACAAAACTAAATACCCTTACAACATAAGCAAAATACTCTTTTCTAACCAACAATCAAGCTACAAACATATATGAAATTTTACAAACCTTTTTTATAAAGTAGCGATGAATCCCTCGATAGTACTATAACTACATTTCTTTCTCCATGAAATATTGCCTCCAAAATGTCACTACATAACCAATAACACTACATATAACCATAAATCTAGGTTTATTTCCATGTTTACTTTTTATTTCACGCAAAATCAGAACAAACAAAATATTCCACCCAAACAACCAAAAATCAAAAACAGAGCACACAACATACATTTATTATTCGTTATTTTTATTTTCAAAACAAAATGCCCCAAATATAGCATTCCAATTCTCCTCAAAACATTTAATATAAGGAAATGTTTCCCATTAAAACCCAACATATGTCTAACACCAAGTTACACACAAAATATAATTAATCATCTAAAACATGACTTTTAAATGTACTCTAAATATGTAGAATTAAGATAGAAATCCATCTTGATCTAGTTATGAGTGTGCACCCTCATTACTTTATCAATGTTCTTTTTCTTTCTTAATACTTTCATCTTCATTCATAACAATCATCTTAACTCTAATACAACAAGAATTTTAAAGATCACATGACAAACATACAACTAGAAACATTTTGCCTACTCCTTGAGATTAAATTTCAACAAAATATACGTGCAAAAGAAACATAATAAGCCCAGTACCCTCAGGTCATCCTAAGACAAACTGCTCTAATACCAAATATAACATATCATTTTTTTCATATAATAAGTCTAAATATATATCTCTATACATTCATAAGAGTGTTTCAAAATATATTTCTCTACATGAGATTTGATAAAAATATCTTCATACAATCATAAAATAAAATAAAATTAAACTTCTCCATCAAAGCTCACTGAGGAGTCACATCACCTTTCAAATCCTCTGCTCACGTGTAACACACGATCATCGCATATTTAAAAACAAAACAAACAATATACCAAAGAAAAGGGTAAGCTAGAGACTTTAAAATGTAGAATCATAAAGTTTAAATCTTCTATATTAACCAAAATACCACAACTCAGACACTCATCAATCATCTCTTTATCACACTACCATTTTCATTTATATATAATAACACATGCTATACATACATTGACTCATATACAAAGATACTTGACTCTACTTTCGAAAGACTTGTGAATTGAGTTAGACTCAGATGTTTGCACCTGTCATACAACTCCAAACTGTGAATCCACACACCCCCAAAAATCAATGAATCATCAATCTTGTATGACAAGGTTAGTTCTCTTGAGACTTTTATGACCAATTATTAGTTATATTTCAAACTAGAGTTATCAACACCCAATTTCGTTCGGATAAATAAAATTTATTTCCAGAAATTAAATTTTTCTAATTAATTTTTTTAAGAAATTAAAAAAAAAAGACATTTAATCAATTTTTTTGTCTTCTCTTATTTTCAAAAATAATATGAAATAATAACATAATTTTTTTTACAATTGTCATAAAAAAAATAATTAATAAAAAAAAATATGAGTCAAAGTTCCATTCTCTGCAAAAATAAAAGTAGGTTCAAGCTTTTTATCCATTTTCGTGTTAAACAAAAAAGAGAGAGAAGAGGAGAAGGTTGGTTTTCTAAAATTGGCATGTGTTGGGTTGCTTTTCTTTGTTACTTATACACTCCATGTGCCTAGAGACAAAGTAAATGGTAGTTTTGTTCCCCTGCAAATACTGCTGTGATCCTTACAGCAAGAGATTTTCGTGCAATTCCTTTTTTGTATTACAAGCATTATGCATTTCAAAGTTACATAGGGATTGTTTGACATTCTTTTGGAAAAAAAGGGAGGGAACTCACGGGATATCATTGGCTTTCTTTGGAGAAAGAGAGAGGGAGAAGAGGCTACATGAGAGGGTGGAGAATGTGAGGTTGGAGGGGGATTAGAAAGTAAAAAGGGAGAGATAGAGAAAAAGATGAGAGAAGAAGAAAGGTTTTGGAGGAAGATAACTTTTTCGAGTAGCCCTCTTCAAGAATCAATCAAAGATCGATCATTGTGGAAGCAATTACAACGAGAACGAAAGAAAAGCAAGCAACAAAGGAGTACGGAGGCATGTCCTGTTACTTTGATATTCCATTTGGATTCCTGAAAAGCATTATGCATTCACGTCATCACCTCTTCCTCATTCACCGCTTGCCATAATAACCTTGAAACTGGAGATAAAAAATGTTTGGTTCAATTTGTTATTTGATGTTTTCTTTGTCACAGTTAGCCTCAAAAACAAAAAGCCCATTCACTCTTCTATAATTCCAAACCCTCTGAGCACTCATGCATAAGGAAGGGTTTCCCCATGTCACTATCATCTTCATTGCAATACACCAATGGTATTAATGGAGCCACCTCCCTCTTAAAATACCCTAGCAACTCCACCTTCATTCTATTCAACTCCTCCTATTTCCTCATATAGCCACATCCCTCTATAACTCCTTTCCATACAACTACCCACTATTGGCATCAACACCTCTCATGTACCTCACAACCCCACCTTCAAACCACCATGCAAACACTTCCCACGTACCACACAGCCCCAAGAACCCCCACCGTGCCTCCCACACCTCCACAAAACCACCATGAAACCTCCACGTAGCTCTATCGTTCCTCCCAACCTCTACCATAAAACTTTCACGTAGCTTCACAGCAACCCCAACCTCCCACACTTCCACAAAACCTCTATGTAGCTTCCTCCACGCCTCCAACCTACAATCATGAAACCTTCACAACAACCCCAGCCTCCCACACCTCCACAAAACCATCATGAAACCTCCATGTAGCTTCCTCCACGCCGCCAACCTATAACCATGAAACCACCAGGTTACATCACCATGCAAGCACCAGCTGCACCACCACCAACCGCCAAAAAACCAGCGCCTATACCCACCGCCGCCAACCTACCACCACGAGCCCCCACCTAGCCAAACCTCCGTTGTAGCCACCCTCATCACACCCCTTACCTCACCACAACATCACACCCTTATCGTCGCCTTCAACTCCAACAAACCGCGACCACCACCGCGCCTTCGAAGCTCCTCCTCTTTTCTCACTTCTCGCCGAGCCCGCCACCGTCTCACTCCGCCCACGCCGCTCCTGCCACCAACGTCACAACCAACGGTTGTCGCGAGCACCGCCACAACACCTTCAAACTCCACCGTGAGCCCTCACCTTACCATAGCACCCAAATAATCGTTGCCACGAGCCAGATATCCACATGTCGCCTCCCTCCAATGCCACCGTGCTTCGCCGAGCCGCCGTCATCTGGTTCTGGAGCATCCTCCTCTATCCATGGTTCCCGCTACTTGTGCCAAATGGCCTTTCTGAATCGGTGAATGGAAGAAGCTTCAGAGAATGAAGGGCACAGTGAGGATAGTGACATTAGGGTTAAAGTGTTGGCCCCTATTCATTTTTTTGGGTCCATCACATTGCTTATTACACCACCTTGTCTCATGTTTACACTACTCCTCTTTAGAATAGGGCCTTTCACATAACTATTAACACACCCTGTCTTCGTATTAACACCACAGTTTTCTAACATTTCCCTTTTATTGTTTGTGCACTACATCTTTCATTATTCTTGCACTCTCATAGTTTCGCATAACTATTAACACACCCTGTCTTCATATTAACACCACAGTTTTCTAACATTTCCTTTTTATTGTTTGTGCACCACATCTTTCACTATTCTTGCACTTCCATAGTTTTTTAAATATAATCGTACACGTCAAACAATATCTAACACAAGATATTCTTTCTCTAAAATTCATCAAAATATATCTGATTCGTGAGAATATTGAGCACGGTGATTTGCACCACCTGGTACTCCTAATGAATCGAAAAATTTCCAATATATCCAATTTCCAAGAAAATATAAAGATTTCAAAATTTCAATATATATATATATATATAAAGCTTTTAAAATTCAAAAAATATCAAATATTCCAACAAACTAATTTTTCAAAATAACTACATAACCCTGATTTTTCATCTCAAATGAAAATACGTAGGAGCAAGGTCAAATCCTTGTCGGACTCCAAAAATAAAAAATATTTTTGTTTGTTTTTATTTACATTTTTGTCTCTTTTTGGAAAATAAACATTTTGAAAATCAAACTCATTTTACTTATACCGTCTTAAGACGGGCGTTGTGGGGGGTCTTGATACCTTCCTCACACGTAACCGACTCTAAGATCCAAGATCTGGTTTTCGCAAACTTGCCTTATCATTTTTTTTTTGTTTCTCCATATTTCCCATAATAAACCATGGTGACGACTCATTTTTCTAATTTTTTTCAACCTTGTTTTAATTTTTCTTTCGAATCATTGTCTCCGTCGTGCTCCCGGTTGCGACAACAGTCACTCAGTCCAAACCTCCATGGACTCTCACCACCTAGTAATCTTCATCTGTATGATTCCAATATACTAATAGAGTATGAATACCTCCTTCTCGACAAATCCTCAAATAATGCGCATCCTAACAATCTCAACACGGGTATCTCCTTTCCTGAAGATATTGTATATCGATCACCATTCCATATCATTCACAGCAGCTCATTCAATCCATAACATCAACACGTACAACGATACATCTGACATCAAGGCAATAGTTATTTACTAAGCATTCAAACATCTATTGTTTCCACAAGTTCAATTAATATAAAATTAGTCACTACTAAGTACTCTAACATAGTGTACTATAGTAGACTTTTAAGACTAACTTACCCTACCAATTCATACTTAATAAAAAGGTAATTACGAATTACGATATCTGTTAAAAATATTCAAACTAGCTTTGCTTACCTGATTAAGAGGAGAATCACCTATAAAAAATTCCAAGCTACCGCTTGCAAAAATAACTCAACATGCGATCAATGATCTGAACCTACCCTTAGGATCCAAAACGAACAAGGATCAGTTTTGATGTCTTTAAGACTACATGCAGGAAAGTGCACGCAAATTTTCTTTTTACAAAAACCCTAAATTGCTCAATAATAAGGGAAAATTGGTACTTACCTAAACCAAGAAAGAAATGAAATTTTCTTCGAGAAAGAGAAGAGAGAATTGGGAAGGGATTTGAGATTTTTGAAACAGAGCAAAAAAAAACTGAGAAAAAAGGTTTTGAGGCTTTTTAAGAGAGAGAGAGCGAGTAGAGTGAACTATAGAGGTTTTTGTTATCTAGAGAGAGAGTGTGTGATTTTTGTTAAAATGATTTTTTGAATCCTTACAATCTGTTTGTAATTACATACGGTTTAAGATTCGTATGTAATTACTTATTTGATCTTCTATGGTTAGTTGTGCTTTATGTAATATAACTTCTTCAATGTTGTTCGATTTGAAAGTTCCAAAGCGTCACAAACTTTCTCCTTTAAATGAGAAAAGATATTAGGAGATAAACGTTCAAAGTGGAAGTCTTCATCATTTTATATTATGCAACCATTTTCAAAGACAAATTCTTAGTATTTATAGTGCAAAGTTAGTTCATTTGAAGATAAATTTTGACGTT
>Ga0099825_1010024_pt1 | contig 10530 bp, 1 predicted proteins | sample SiratroredBW_FD_76838 | JGI IMG/M metagenome (GOLD analysis project Ga0099825, IMG submission 76838) | Root nodule microbial communities of legume samples collected from California, USA - Siratro red BW | ecosystem: Host-associated > Plants > Roots > Nodule | place: USA: California | collected... | reverse complement strand
TTTATTTTTTTTTTTTTTTTTTTTCCTTCTTCTCTTTTTCTTTTTTTTTTAACAAGTATGTTTGTTAGCTTTTTTTTTTTTCCTGTTTTTTTTTTTTTTTTTTTGCTTTTTACTGATATAGTCATTATTTATTTGTGAGTGATGAGTACGGGATGATGAAACTAAAGCACTTTTTACACTTTTTTTTTTTGTTTTTTTTTTTTGTTTCAGGTTGTTTTTGCAGTTTGTGACATCGAGCAGCCTGTATGTATTTAAATCAAATTTCGGTTTAAAACTTTGATTGCTTATTTACGTGATTTTTGGCGGTAGGGTGGTTCTGATAAGCTCCTGACTTTATTTCCTCCCTTTTCACAATTTTTTAATGCTGTTTCTTTTGAAGGTTGCTCAAGTTTGCACTAACTGTGGCGTCAAAATGGGAGAATATTTCTGCAACATCTGTAAATTCTTCGATGATGATGTAATGTTTTGCCGAACTCAATAAAACGCAGTATTGGATTGTTTTCTACTTTTTGAATGTGATTGATGTATTTCTAGTTCGGTCCTTACTTTACAGAAGTATTAGACTGATCTTGCTGTATAGTCCTGGATTTTAATTCTGAATTGTTGTTGTTTCCTGAAGATGATGCTAATAAGTATTTCATCAATTTGCATTTGCAGACAGAGAAACAACAGTTTCATTGTGATGATTGCGGGATCTGCAGGTGTGTTTGAGTATATCCTTCTGTCATGTCATGTTCACAATTAAGTTTTCCTAAATTGTATCTTCTGAACCAATTTAGTGGTGAAATTTTGAAACAGGGTCGGAGGTCGAGAAAATTTTTTCCACTGCAAGAAGTGTGGTATGCATTTGTCACCTAGTCTGCCCTTGCACCTTATTTACTTTGCTTTAGTAATAATAATTAGTAAAATTTAATCTTGACTCCTTTGGTTTATCAATATCAAAAGAAACTTTTCATATCCAACCCTTGATATATATATATATCATTTTAAAAATGTGGTCAGTCACGTTCTGTGAAACTGGATTTTGTTTTGGTAATGGGTGAACTGGTTGTTCTTACATCTTGTTGGTTCACGCTAGAGTAGAGTTTGAACAGAGTGCCCTCTTATAAAGACTTGTACTGCATTCATCAACGGTGGATTATTCTAATTGTATGAATTTGGCAGATGATATGACATGTTACATTAGTTACGGAATGGAATTATTTCTTCTTCTTTTGTTAGCTAAAGGAAGTAAATTGCTCAATGATCTTTCTGTTGTGTAAGGACTTCTATAGTGATGAACTATGCTCTACAGGGTCTTGTTATTCAGTTGGTCTGCGTGATAATCATTTATGTGTGGAGAACTCAATGAGGCATCACTGCCCCATTTGTTATGAGGTGCTTGCTTTATTCCCTCCTTTTTTTTCTTTACCTGGATTTGGTTTATCCGCCAAACAGAGAATTTCATTTGTCATATAAACTTTAGATTACTTTGTTAATGATGGGGCTTTATTATGTTTGTGTAGTACCTTTTTGATTCATTGAAAGACACCGTTGTTATGAAATGTGGTCACACAATGCACCAAGAATGTTACCACGAGATGATAAAACGTGACAGGTGAGTACCTTAAATCTTTGAGAATTCTTAACATGACATATGCTTAACAAGTAACTTGCTTTGGTACATGGTTTAGATATTGCTGTCCCATTTGCTCCAAGTCGGTGGTGGACATGTCTAGGACTTGGGAGAGAATTGATGAAGAGGTAGCTGATTAAATCAAAGCACATGGATGTTGCTCTTTAAATGATTCATAGATTTTACATCATGCATTTGTCTAGTCAAGAAAATTATTATGCTTGCGTTCACTTAAATTTCTTTATGATATTTTTATTTTCATGTGATGTTAGATTGAAGCATCTGTCATGCCTGAAGATTATCGAAACAGGAGGGTAAGGTTTCATCCTCTGAATTGCTTCTAATAATAACTACCTATATTTACCTCCAGCTCTGAATGGAGGAGGAAAAGCCTTTCCCCTAACGTACTGATTGGCCGTGAAGATGCTTTCGAGTATGAATGTGCATTTTTTATCGTTTATGCCTATGGAGCAAAATCTCTATGAAAAAATAGAGAAAAAAGAAGAATGAAGTTGATATTTATGAGAAAACTTACCTGTATGATATATTGATGGTATATGCCATTTTAATATGTAATTATATCATGTGTTGAAATGATACAATACAGAATCCTCATATGCAAATCAATTATACGTGTATATATCGATATAACTAAGCATCCACCTTCCAAAAGGCTAAGAAGTCTCCACTGCAGGTTTGGATACTATGTAACGACTGCAATGACACAACAGAAGTTAACTTCCACATTCTTGGCCATAAATGCGGTCATTGCAATTCATATAATACTCGCTCAATTGCGCCTCCAGTTCTTCCTCAATGATAGGATTCTTGTGGTTCAAACAGTGAACAGTATCAGGGGGAAAAGAAGTAAAATTAGCACATTGGGTTTTTACAGAGGATTATTGGATTAAATTCTGCATCAACACTAATTGGTTTATTGTGTCCTATTTAGTTTCCTCAGGTTATTTTTCTACCTCCAACATGTGGTGTGGTATTTGTTGGCTCTTGGTTATTGGACAGTTATAAGCATCTTCATGCTATACTGTAATAGGGGCAAACTTTTCTCCCTCTAACTTGCAGGTAACAGTGATGATGTATTGATGCTTGATGATTTATTGCATTGTCAGCCATAGTTATCTATAATTTGGGTGATGTTATTTGATCATTGTAGGTCTGTCTGGCAGATTGGTATAGACAGTGATTGTTAGTTTTGATTATCCTATGAATTGGTATTACTATTTTATATTTTCAAATGCTTTCCTCTAATTTTTATTCTTGCTAATTTGTATATCAATTTCATAGAAGAAAACATTATGTTTAACATTCTACTATTAAGATTATATGAAGTTTACAAGCAAGCAATTTTTTGCCTGAACAGGGGCACTCAGTACAAAGTTTGGCTTTGATTAGTAATTCATTGAAAGTTAAGATGATTTTATGATTGAATAAAAGTAAAATGTAGTTTATTTTGGATTAATTGTAATATAGTTATAAATCAATTTTGATTGAGATTAAATTGGTTTATCTGATTTTATATTTTCTTTTAGAATTATCACGTGAGGAGTGTTTGAAACACTCGAAAAGGTATATATCACGTGACTAGATAGTTAATGCATGTGAAAAATATATATTTATAAAAAAAATGTGTATGAAGCTGAAAGGAGGAAATAAAGTAATTTTCAAAATTTGCAAAAACATTGTTTTAAAAAAGCTAAAATTTACTAGATTTTAGATTATGTCTTAAATATCTAATTTGTTTTGTAAACAACTTCTTTAATAAAATTGAAACTGAGAAAATAAGATTTTGCAAGAAAGAAATGGATATTCTCGATAACAGTACAAAAATAAAGATTGTGGAGAATATGGAAAAATCTTCTTCTTTCTTCTATTTGAACCTACGAATAGTGATGGTTAGATTCACAATACCAAGAAAATTAAAACATCACTTCAATTTAAATCTTCAAGAAAATAAAATCGAAACATCTATTTTAGATAGTTCATTCTTCTTATCTTACTGAGTATCTTATGTTTCGTTCTTCAATCACAAATCATGTTCATTGAAAGCTGTTGAAGATGAACAGGTAGATGATATTATTTTTAAAGATATTGTTGACTTTTACTTATAGAAAGATTGAGGATTGAATAAACCAATGTTTTTATAAGATAAAAATATATAAAAATAAAAATCAAGTTTATATGAAGAGGTTTATACTTATATATATTTTTTCACGATTTTTTAATTCGTGAGCATAGAACCATATATTTAAATGTGATTCCATGACGATATAATAGTCAGTGGTCCCATGAATTTAACAGTTTTGTTGGAATAGGCTTTAAAATGATTCTGATGTTATATTAAGAAATTAACTTCTTTAAACTTAACATTATCAAATTGTAAATTGAAGTTTACTGACAATTAAAATTGAGGCATGGGAACAATAATTTTGTTTTTAAAAAAAATTTAAGGTCTTAGAATGGATAGATGCACGAAAGGAAGGTGGAAACTCTCTCAGATGTTATGTTGAAAAGGATGAATTGAGTTCTCAGGTCAAAGCGGGAAAGACAAATTTAGTCCAATGAACTGAGTTCTCAATAAAAACAAACCAGTGAATTAGAAATGGATAATTTGAATTTTGTAAACATGATTTTAGAATAAAAAGTTGTGTCTCTCAAAGTATGATTTTAAATCGTGAAGACAACGTTTGAAATCACAACTTTCAGTCTTTCTTTTTGCATAAACCATGTTTTAATATACAATTTTAATCTTTTATTTTTTAACTTTTATAAAAGTTGTCCTTAGTGTATATTATTTCTTTTATTCATTTTGATGTCTTTTATTTCTTTTTAATTTTTACTCAAGTCATAATTAATAAATACGATTTTATTTTAAAAATTTTAAGTAAACATACTTTTTAAAGTAAACAGTATTTTTATATTTTGTTTTTAGTAAAACAAAAATATTAATTTTACTATAAAATTTAATTTAATTTATCATTGAAATTAATATGCAGTTAATATTGAAAGAATTATTAAGAAATTTAAATTTACAAAACAAGAAATAAAATATTAAAAAATATTTTTAAAATTAATTGCATACTAAAGATTTATTTATTTTTATTAATAAACGCGCATGATACAATTACTAAAAACCAAAGAATGTATTATCCATTCACAAGCTTAAACAATACTAAAATAACAAAATAACTAAAACTTTTGTACTAACAGAGTGTTTTTATTCTGTTTATTGTACTAAAAAAGTAAGTATATCAATACCATTATTTATTTATTTATTTATTTTTGAGATTTTTTTAGTAGTTTGACTAATAAATTAAAAATAACTTTTTTTTAATTTTATCTACTCTTTAATTTTTTATGTTTTTTTAATTTTACATAAACATATTTTTTATTTTGATTTTTAGATTATATATGTAAATTTTATTTACTAGAAATATATGTGATATTTTAAAATATATTTTTATATTTAAACTTTAATTAGTTAATGAAATTATAAGAAATTATTTTGAAACAAAAAATGTTGTTATATAAAAAGCAAAATTTAAAAAATAGAAAGGTTTTTAAATATATATATATATATATATATATATATATATATATATATATATATATATTAAATACGACTTCATTAAAAAATAAAGAGAATTAAATATAAAAGTTAACTCTTTCTCTCTCTCCTTGTCTTGTAAACCCTGAACCCAAAGGGTTCTTTGCAGCATCTTCTTCCCTAAACCTACCGAGTTCGCCACCCGCAACCGCCAACTAACTCGTGACTCGGTTCTTTCTCATTGAGCAATGCAAGTCGTCTCCAACGCTCGCCGAGTTTCTCGGTTCTTTCTTTCGCCTCATCTCCGAGCCTCTGGTGCTCCTCACTCCACCGCGATCTCTCCTTTCTCAGGTAATTAACCGAAATGTTTCTTCAAATCGGTGTTTGAATCGAACGGTTTAACAATACGTAGTTGTTGAATTAGACAGGGCTTTCGCAGCACGTTTACCGGCGAGTGACAGCTGATCCGGTACACTGCTTCTTGTCGAAGGCATTTTGCTCTTCAGGAGTGGATGCCGTTGAAGGAGCTCCCTCAGGTTCTTCCTTAGTTTGTTTCGAGTAAATTGCTCTTCAGATTTTGTTTCCGAGGTATTGTTTATATTATTGAATCTTTAAAACAGGGGATGTAAAGGAGTTATACGATAAAATGCTTGACTCTGTAAAAGTTAAACGATCAATGCCTCCAAATGCTTGGTTGTGGTCAATGATTGCAAGTTGCAAACACCAACACGATATTAGACTTCTGTTCGACATTCTGCAGAGCCTCCGCATATTTGTTAGCTTCTATTCATTTTCTTTTCTGTTGCAAGTTATTATTATTGTAATTGTTATTTATGGTGATGATTTTTAATCTAATTTGTACAGAGGTTGTCGAATCTTCGAATTCATGACAATTTTAATTGCAATCTCTGTCGTGAAGTTACCAAGGCGTGTGTTCATGCAGGAGCTCTTGATTTTGGTATGTGCAATTTACTGGTGCCTGAACTTGTGTTTTTTCGTTTATGGGACTTTTAAGATATGAGATATTGGGGCACTGTGGCTGAAATGTGTGTACAGGAAAGAAGGCTTTGTGGAAGCATAATGTCTATGGATTGAGCCCGAATATTGCATCTGCTCACTATTTACTGGTATTGTTGGCATATTAATGTTCAAAATTCTTTGATTATGTTTTCGATTTACAGTTGGTAAGTTAATTTGAATTTGCTTCAGCTGTATGCTAAGGACCACAATGATACTAAACTGTTGGTGGAAGTAATGAAACTTCTGAAGAAGAACGATTTACCGTTGCAACCAGGGACAGCAGATATAGTTTTCAGGTATATTGAAGTTCTTAAAAAAATTTCTCATTTTTGTTTTAGCGGTGTAGGGTAGTCTTTTAAATATGAATTTGGATTTTACCTCCAAAAGTAGAAACTAGACATTTAAATATGAATTTGGATTTTAAATATGAATATTGGTTGTATGAAGGCAACTAGTGCCTGTTCATGTGTGAGAGGCCACAAGTCTGAAAATACAGTTGGTTTCTATAAATTTCCAAGAACAAGAATGCAGGGTGCATTATAACTAGTATTTGGTACCCCAAACCTTTCTTTGAAGCCAAAAGTGAAGCAAATCCGGACAAGAAGGGAAGCCTCTTTTCACACCTATAAAGGTTGTATTAGTATTGTGATATGACATTAAAACATATAAGTAAAAAAAAACTTGTATTATCCTCATTTGAGTTGAGCCTTTTTGTTATGATGCTTTCATTCTCGTTTAGATATGTCTCTAACCTGTTACCTGGGTTGATCATTGGCAGCATTTGTTACAATACAGATGACTGGGTGTTGATTAGTAAGTATGCAGAAAGGTTTGTCAAGGCTGGCGTAAAACTACGAGGAACCTCATTTGAGACATGGATGCAATTTGCTGCCAAAAGAGGTATGCATATTTTGAATTTTCTTTTTTATTTCATATTTTTTCTTGATAGCCCAATTTTGTGAGTTTGTATTAGCTTTAATTTAATAGCAGTTTGTCAAAGTGGATTTCTTTATTCAATTTATTAAGAAATCTACAAAGTTTTGAAGATTTATAAATTGGCTAGTTTCTACTGGTTTTTAATTTTTCTTAGCTTTTATATTCTCCTTTGGTGGCAAAGCTGTTGTTTCTTAGTCACCCAAAATTTGAAAGAAGCCCAAAAGATAGACTACATAGACTAGGTTGTGAATGTAATTTCATCAAATGAGAAAATCATTGTTACAAGCTTGCTCTGCCATTGGTATTTTATTTACGGGAGGCTGTTGCACTTGAACTGGTCTTGCACAAATTTTTCTTCAAATACGCACCCTCTAGTTAGCACAAGTGCCCAAGTGGGATTTTGGTATTAGAAAATAGAAACTGTTTTTTTGCTGTTATTCGGTGGAATTGAAGGCTGGTGCTTTGTTTAATGGGCCTTGGATACACCATACTTTTAGACAAATGATTTCAATTCTTCCACTTTATTTCATAGCTTGGATGTTGGTCTAATAATATTGTCTTCTGTAGTTGGAAGTTAGTGTTAGATATGTAAATGTGCTAGATTGTTTAGTAATAATCAATGTAGTATTTCCATATAATGATGTTGTCTGTTATTTTGATTGTTTACTGAACCAATATAATCAGACCATGTATAAGCACAGTATAGAATATCCATAGTAGATTTGGTCTACATGATAAACTCTTCTGTATTTGAGCTTTGCGCGATGATAATCAACTGATCGTGTTTATATGTTTGGGTGTTCTCGGAGACATTGGAACTTTTAGAATGGTCCCAAATAAAGTATCATCTTCATTGATTTAGCAATCATGCTAAGGAAAAATAGTCCCAAATAAAATCACGCTAAGGAAAATTTATTTTGTTGAGACTGTGTCTATATCTTTTTTAGAACTCCTAGGCTCATTTAATATTAATAACCTCTTCAAGCACGCAAAGTAGTATTATGATATTTCAATATATATGGAGCTTTCTAAAATTATTTCTGCCCATACCAATTCGGTCATTTATTTATTTCATTTACTTTGAAGGGGACACCAAGTCATTGTCGAAAATAGAAAAGTTGAGATCTGTTACAATGAAGCAGCACACTTTGGCGACTGGGTTTTCTTGTGCCAAGGTAGCAAATCTATCTACACCATTGTCTTTGACAATTAGTTTTGACTATATTGCAGTTACCGAGTTTATATGTTATGCATGAGTTATCACACAAAATCTCAATGAGATATGATCCGTAGATATTGTGCTCTGCAAAAGCATACCATATTGCACAAAATTTATTTTATATTTTTGGCATGTTTTGATTTATTACTCTTAAAAAAAATAGTCTAGTCTTGAAATCAGGCTTCATATTTATTTTATATTTGTTGGCATGTTTTGATTTATCATTGTAAGTCTGTTTATTTATACTTCTACAGGGCCTTCTGTTGGAACGTAAACCCAGTGATGCAGCTGCTGTCATTCAAGTTCTAAATCAGGTATGGACTGTATGTTATTGTACACATACCTTTGACATAAATTTCTTTGCCAAAGAGTGAACTAAGAAAAAGCCTCTGCAATTGGAAATGAGAGAATGGGAGAAAATTGTAAAGATACGTTGATTGAAGCAAAAATCAGTTCAGACAAGTAGACATATTAAATTGTTTGCTAAAATTATAGCTTTTCAGAAAGGAACTTTAGAATGAAATTAGTTCCAATAACATGGCAGTGAAGGAACTATATCCGATTATATTTTTTGTTGCTTGATTTTTGTGTGATAAGAATTCAATATTGTTGATGATTAACTTTATGATTGAACTCAGTAGGCATTACCTGGATGTGAGGCATTAGATTACTTTTATGATGTTGATCCTTCACAGTTCATCTATGTTCTGTTTGTTTTGATGACGTTGTATTGATTAGAATGTCTGTTAGCATACTGAGTGGACGTTCATATTTTTCTTTGCTTTGTTCTGTATAAAATAAATAACTCTTCCTTATTTTGACTCAACTATTGCTAGACCTTGTCTGATACAAAAAAGTCAGGCATCAAGGGTGAACTTCAGAAGCTTGTATCTGAGTGGCCTTTAGAAGTTATTAAGCACCAGAAAGATGAGGACAGAAAGGTATACCAAAAAGCTATTGTTGACATTTTGGTTCATTTGTAGTGCTATAACTCTTACATTTGTTTTATGCTTTTGTTGGCTTTTCTAACAGGCATTAGCAGCCTCTTTGAAATCTGATATCCCTATCATGGTTAGTGAGTTGCTGAGCATGGGTCTTGAGGCAAATGTAAGTTTGGAAGACCTAGACAGGAAGGAAGGTATTCCACAATAGCATTGAGCAGACTTTGATGACATTGAATTTCAGAATGTCCTTATTTTCGGGGTAACTCCTTACGAGGATGCTTCCTTACCCAGGATATAGATAAGGAGTCTGTGATAATAGCAAATGTTGATTACTAAATTAAAATTATTACTTTGCCTCCATTCTTACCATTTCTTATTTCATGTAACCAAGTACTTAAGTTTTTGGTAGATATTAGTGGGATTTAGTTAGCGTGAAAACAGAAATTTGGATATTGGAAGATTATGTTGAAACAAAATAATCTGGCATGTGTCCTCTACCAGATGAACGGCAAGCAATTGCTTTGGTTTTACCTTGAGTGATAGTCTCCCATTTTAAATAAAATCTACTCGATGAACATGAAGTAATCAGACAATTTACTCGATGCGTTCAAGTAGGCAATAGAGTTGACCTCGAACTTGTATTCACATTTCATTTGGTTTATAAATAATTCCTGACTAGAAAGAATATAAAATTATATGGGGGTGTGTAATTGGTTCAAAAGAATTTGTAGGAGACATTTTATTTTAAATGTTGTGATGTTCCATTAAGGCATTCAATCCAAATTATTAGAATTTTTTAAAAGAAAGTGAAATCTGCTCATATTTAATTCATATTTTAAAACTAAAATTATTTGTTTTACATTTAAAATCATGCCACTTTTTATGGATTATTTTGGTGGTTGAATTTATGTGGATTTTGTGTGGTGTTTTATTTATGTGTATAAATATTTATGAATTAATTTTATCTAAATATGTGAAATTTATTTTTACTTTCATTGATACTTAATATCAACAACGAATTCTGTCTTCCAATTTTAAACATTTTTCTATTGTTAAGAGTTATTTCTTTCTACAATTAAGTTTTGAGTTATTCCTATTATTATTCTATATGATTGTTGGGTTATTACTACTTTCTATTATTATTATTATTATTATTATTATTATTATTATTATTATTATTATTATTATTATTATTATTATTATTATTATTATTATTATTATTATTATTATTATT